>Ga0116148_1000175_pt1 | contig 81513 bp, 62 predicted proteins | sample AD_UKC055_MetaG_FD_89786 | JGI IMG/M metagenome (GOLD analysis project Ga0116148, IMG submission 89786) | Active sludge microbial communities of municipal wastewater-treating anaerobic digesters from USA - AD_UKC055_MetaG | ecosystem: Engineered > Bioreactor > Anaerobic > Digestate | place: USA...
GGCAGGGACGCCTGGCCTACTGGGTGGCTGCAGGCAGCGACGCCTGGCCTACTGGGTGGCTGCCAGGCAGCGACGCCTGGCCTACTGGGTGGCTGCAGGCAGCGACGCCTGGCCTGGTGGGTGGCTGCCAGGCAGGGACGCCTGGCCTACTGGGTGGCTGCAGGCAGCGACGCCTGGCCTGGTGGGGGCTGCCAGGCAGGGACGCCTGCCTTGGTGGGATAGGCCTCCGTGCCTGTCGACGGGCCGATCAGGTCATTGTTCTTCGAAAGAGAGCGTTGAGATGGAAGACAATCGTCGGGAGATTTCTGAGGAACTGAACCGGATCGGGGTTCTGATCTCCGATGGCTTGAATGGAGAAGCCCTGATCGCGCTTCGGCGGTTGAGTCATGAAAATCCGAGTTTGGTTGAACCACACCTTCTCGCGGCGAGTCTCCTGTTCGGTCAGGGAGACTATGAAGAGGCCCTTAACACGCTTGAACGCTCCCTGGAGCTGGAGCCGGATAACAGCGATGCCCTGAAAATGCGCGATGCCTGTCGGACTGCGTTGAATGCGCAGGCCACTCCCAGCAAACCATTCTGTTACTATCCGCAATCGATCAATTACGAAGCAAAGAAAACAAAAGTCTATACCAAGAAATGTCGCTCATGCGGGAAAGAGATCCTTCGGGAAGCAAGAAGATGCCGACATTGTGGATCGCCGGTCGGGGTTCCACGGCTGGTTGCCCAAGCTGCAACGGTTCTTCTATCAACCGGCGCTTTGGTGTTTCTGTTTTACTTTGTCACGTCGATTGCCGGAACGAGGCGGATGGACCCTGTTGTGTTCAGCGAAGAGGGTGTTCGTCTGGATCCTGCAGAGACGAAGGGTCAACCGGCGGCTTCGCTCCGCATGGAGCAGATACGCTGGCATCCCGGCTCCCTCCTGCCGATGCCTATTCCCCCCACTCAGGACGTCGGGCAGCTGCGGAGCATGTCGCACGGTGTGACATTTCGTGGCTCGCTGGTCAACGCCTCGTATAAGCCCCTTTCGCATGTCCTGGTTGTCGCACGGTTCTACGGGGCAAAATCCGGGAGGGATTACGGGGCGATTTCGACGGAAGTGCGGAATCTTGAACCGGGGATGAGTAAATCTTTTACGCTTACGGTAAGGCTTCCCAATCGACCGGGAAAATGCGAGGTTTTCCTGGAGGAGATTGAATTCGGCACCGATTTGGCGGGATCGGAACAGCAGGCGGAAGCCGTTGAATCGGAGTCTATCGCTGCGGATGAAAAGGCTTCGTTCCCGTTTCCCTTCTCGCAGGGCCATATCGCTGGCAATCCGGCTATTATCATCGCTGCGGATGAAAAGGCTTCATTCCCGTTTCCCTGGGGCCGGTTTCTCGTCATGTCCGCCTTGTCGGCAGTCCTTCTGTTCCTGGCGGCCCGGTGCCAGATTCTCTGCAACAGTCGAATCCCATGGAATTACGAGTTACGGGAGGATGCATGGTCTTCGATCCTCTGTGTGCCGTTCATTGTATTGTGTAACGTCTTCTTCTTGATCATCATCGAGGGTACTCGCCAACTGGCAATGCAGGGAATCTCTTTGGGACCGATTGTTACTGTCGGCCTGCTGGGCGCAACGATTTTGCTGTTTCTCTGTGTTTCTTTTTTCTTTAAACGTGGGTTCTTCGGAACTTTGTTGATCTTCTTCTTTTACGGGTGTCTCTACCTTGTGGTGTTGCCGATTCTGCGCTGAGGAGCCATCGATGAATTGTTGCAGCAGCGGCAGGCATCCCATGGCCCTGCTGCCGGGCGGAGAATTGCCTTGATTTGTTTGATCCTTTGAATAGTATGGTATCCAGGCGGTTGTACTTTCCGGCTGGTGTGGAGACCGATCTGATTAAAGGAGAATCCCTGATGATACGACGTACCGCGTTCACACTGATCGAGCTGCTGATTGTGGTGGCCATTATCGGGATTCTGGCCGCAATTGCCGTACCCAATTTTATGAACGCGCAGATTCGGGCAAAAGTCGCCCATTCCCAGAGCGAGATGCGAACGTATCTCAACGTGCAGCAACAGTATTTCATGGACAACAATGATATTCCGGGACATTACGACGGCAGAGAAGAACACTGCCCATACATCAACCTGGGATATCTTTCGGGACCGCTGACAGACCCGTTTATGGAGGGGCGCGATGAACTGGAGTATTTCAAGAACCACCAGGGAATGTTTCACAGCACGCACATCCGTGAACCGGCCTCTCTGGCCATGGAGAATCCGCATCCGTATGAGACCTGGGTTCGGAACGGAAGCGGCTACCTCGTTTTCGGTGAGGGACCGGGCAGTTTCGGTACATGGGTCTACTACGATGCCAGCAACGGAATCCGCAGTCCCGGGAGCATTATCTCAGTCAGTATTCGAGGAAAGGGTGTGCCGGGTGGCAACCTCGATGCTCGGAAATGCAACTGATTATTCCGGGCGATTTGCCCTGCCCTTCAGTGCGGATTGATCCTTGATATCCCCCACTCTCTTTCGTAACCTTTCCCTCAATAGAGGATGATTGTATTCATCCCCGAAAGATCAATTTCGATTGAGGTGTTCCTATGACGAAGTATTCGAAAAGCCTTTTGGTGATTGCAGCCGCTCTGTTGTTGTCCACGGTTGGAACCGTGAAAATCTTTTCCCATTGTCAGATCCCCTGCGGGATATACGACGATGAGATGCGGTTCAAGATGATCGAGGAACACATCGCAACGATCGAAAAGTCCATGCAGCAGATTACCGTACTTTCCAAGGAAGGTTCGGCGCAGATGAATCAGATTGTGCGGTGGGTAAACAACAAGGAGCAACACGCCGATGAACTGACCGAGATCGTCACGTATTACTTCATGACCCAGCGGGTTAAACCGGCGGAAGAAAGCGATGCCGCGGTGTATCAGGATTACACAAAGAAATTGACGCTGCTGCACAAAATGATGGTTTATGCCATGAAGGCGAAACAGACCATTGATCTCTCTAATGTGGAGCAGTTGAGAACCCTGTTGCGCGAATTTCACGATGTCTATTTTGGACCGGAAAAGAAATAGACTCGGCAGCCGGGGGGAGGGTGTTCCTTGATTCAGGCTCTGTTGGTTGACCTCGATCAGACCCTTGCGGATGACCGCTTCAGCGCGGCAGAGGCTTGGGAGCAAGCTTTTGCCGCGCTTTCTGCGATCGATTCCACGATTCCGCACGACGATCTGGAAGATGTGTATTGGCGCCTTTCCAATGATATCTGGGCTGTTCTGGATGAGAATATGCGTCCTGATGCCACAGCGGCGGGGATTCGCCTGGAGGTCTGGAGAGAATCGCTGCGCCGTATGGGATGCCTCCAATGGGAGAAACTCGGAAGGCTTGCTTCGGATCGATACTGGGAGCATCGCCTGGAGACCTATCATCTTTATCCCGACGTGATTCCCTTTCTTCAAGCGGCGCGGGAGGTTGTGCCGGTGATTCTGGTTACCAACGGAACATGCGATATCCAAGAGGCCAAAATCGAAAAGACCGGCCTGAACAGGTATGTGGATACAGCGCTGATTGCCCAGGCGGTGGGAGCCTCGAAACCGTCTGCGGTCATTTTTCGGAAAGCGCTGGAGGCGGCGAATTGTGGCCCGGAAAACGCTCTCATGGTGGGGGATAATTATAGCCGGGATATTTTCGGCGCGTTGCGATGCGGGATGCGTGCGGTCTGGGTGCAACGTGACGTACAGTATCCCGAACCGCCGTTCCCGCCCTACCCCGAACTGACGGTACGCACTTTGTTACCTGTTCTTGATCTTCTGCCTGCGGGAGTGACATGACCACGGTGAAAGATCGCGAATCCGGTCGATTCCTGCTGTTGCTGGTGTTGGTCAACCTGTTATGGGGATCGACATTCGCCACGAATAAGTACCTGCTTTCAGGAAACATCGGGCCGGGGTCCCTCGCCTTTATCCGAATGCTTATCGCGGGGTTGTCGGTTCTGCCGTTTGTGTTGTGGTTTCGGATTCCGTTTCCCAGGGGACGGGATTTTTGGGATGCCTGTATACTGGGCTTTCTGGCGAACGGCCTGGCGATTCCCATCGAGTATATCGGGACACAACGGACCACCGCCTCGAATGTCGCTGTGTTGATCGCAACGGAGGCCGCGCAGTGCATGATCCTGGGGGCGATTTTTTATCGGGAGCGGATCACGCAGCGGAAGATTCTCGGATTTGTTTTTTGTCTGCTGGGCGCCTGTATCGTATTGTGGAAAGACCTGATTCGAGTCTCCCTGCTGTCCGGCGGGACGTTCAAGGGGGATATTCTGATCCTTCTGGCGGCGTTCTTTTATGCCCTGTACACCGTGCGGGCGAAATCTATCACCGTGCGGTGTCCGCCTTTGACCCTGTTTGTGACGGTGGCCCTGGCCTCTTGTGTTCCGCTCCTGTTCTGGTCGGGAAGAGAGCTGGTTGAGTCGCCCCCCTGGACCTACTCGCTGGGGACCTGGCTGGGGATTCTTTACCTGGCCATCCCCTGCCTGTCGATCCCGATGGTTTTGTGGTACATCCTGTTGCGGTATGTCTCCGCCGGGGCTGCCGGATGCAGTATTTTCCTTCAGACACTGTTCGGTGTGTTCTTCGCCGCTCTTTTTCTGGGGGAACGTCCGGGGTTGCCGTTGTTTCTTGCAGCAGGCATGATCCTGGTCGGACTGTACCTGGCCCTCGTGGCGGACCGGTCTGCCTGATTCGATGCCGATTCCGGGAGAGGCCGCATGAGTGATACTCCGGAAGGTGGAAATTCGCAATCATCCTCGCCGAAAACTGCCGGGGAATCAACCCGGTGGGTTCGCGTGGGGTTGCGGTTTGCGCTGCTGCTTTTCTTCCAAGTCGTCTTCTCCAAATTGTCCTATTACAATGAAAACCTCTGGGGATTCGATTCGACCGTCTATGAGTACCTGAATCGGGCGGTTCTGGCAGTTCTCTTCATCTTGATCGCCATGGAAGGTCTTCGCCTCATTGTGAGGCGTTGGCCCGAGTTTCCGTCTGCCCGGGTGTTGGACACAAGTATTCTCGTTCTTTTTCTTGCTTACATTGTCTACGTGTTTTGGGATGCCATCACCGGCGGGTTGCTTTCATCGGTCGATCATATTCTTCATTTTGCTCGCTGTGTGCTTACCGAGCGTGACCTGATTCCCCACGGGCGACTTGCGGGCTGGAGTTCCGCTATTGGAGCGGGGATTCCACTGAATGAACTGTATCCTGCCGGGGAAAGCCTGCTGTATTGCCTGTTGCGTCTCGTGACACTGGGATTTTTCAGTGAGGAACGCTCTTACAATCTCCTGACAGTGATGATGTACCTGGGGTTTGCATGGTGTTTCTATCGTGTGGCACGATCTGAAAGCGGGATTGCAGGCGCGTTTTTTGTGCTGTTGTTCCTTGCTTTAGACTGCCTCGACCGCCAGGGACAAGTCGATTTTGGGATGGTTCAGTTTCATTATGTCGGGATGGGGGCCATCGCGTTGGGTGTGGCGTTGGCGTTCCTGGCCATGCAATACTTTGCGGCGCTGGTGGAGGGGGATACGACGAAATGGACGTGGATCGTATTGGTCCTGGCGAGTTGCGGGGCGATTCTTTTGCATCCGTTTTGCCTTGCTTTGCTTGTGGGATGGATTTTGGTCGCCTTGGCGGTTTTCTATATCTTTGGGGTAGATCACGAAGAGTCGGGGCATGGTTTACCTCGCGCTATCGGGTGGGCCGCGCTGGGATTTGCGTTGGCGTTCTGGTGGTGGGGACCGTTCTCTCTCAGTAAGCAGTGGATTACCGCGTACGGATTCTGGGGTGTTGCCAATATCGAATTGGGGCGGGAGATCCTGGAGGGGTCGTTGTTTGCCTCGTCTTTCCCATTCTTGAATGTATTGGCCGTGGTCGGAATTATCTGGGGACTGTTTCAACGAAAGCTGTTTATTCGGTCGTTTGCCCTGTTTGCCGTTGCGGATCTGCTGATGTGTTCGGAATTCCTTCGGTCAGCCGTACAGAGACCGGATTGGAACAGTTTTCTTCATCACATGCAGGTGATTCGTCTCTTGTTTGTGGCGAAGCTGGCGGGATTTATCCTGGCAAGTGATCTGTTGGGGAAGACATTCGGACCGGCAATTGTGCAGAGATATGCTTCCTGTGTGCAGTGGATGCGCCGGGAAGAAGAACCGACGTCGTGTCCGATTTGGCTGGATCTGGCGCGAGATACGTTGACACTTACTCTGTGTGTGTTGCTGGCGCTCCCGCTTGTCATCTCCGCCACAAGTATCCTGAACTCGGTATACCGATGGGGAACGCTGCCCCAGAAAGAACGATTCGACAACGTACCGGATGAACCGCCGCACTGGAATGACTACCGGGCAGCCCTGGCCTATATCCTTAAGAAAGAAAACGCTCTACCGGATCGTGGAACGTTTGCCTGCTCGCTGGTTCCATTTCGGATCTATGTTACAGACCCCTGGCGGATGAGTTCGCTGGTCTGTTATTCGCCCTGTGGAGTTGTCGGCTCGTACTATATGCCCACCGTTCTTCTCAACAGCAGGCCGTACCAAATCAACGAGGATCTGTTGCAACTGGCCAATATCAAGTATCTGTTCGTTCAACCAGGCCCGGAGGCGGGGGATATTCGGAAACTGGCGGATACAGTTCTTCTGAAGAAGTTTGGAATTATTGAGGTGTACGAATGGGAAAAGTGGAACAGCGAGAGTTGGCGTCTTGATGGAGAAGGGACGGTATCCATTCTTGACGACAGGCCCCACCATCTGCGCCTGGGTATCAGCGGAACAAACGGGGAAACCACGCTGTGGATCGGTATCTCTCGCTACCGCAAATGGAAAGTGTTTCTGGACGGAGAACCGGTTTCGCTTGTTGATGCCGAGACCTCGCCGGACCATCCCGAACTTGGCAAATTCATCGGTGTGCGCATACACGATGGGACCCTGGATATCCGGTACCGGAAAGAATGGATCGATTGGGCAGGACAGATCGTCAGTACCCTGGCGTTTCTCCTGTTTTTGTTTTTCATCTTTGATTGTGTCAGTGGAAAGAGGCTGTGGGAGAATTGGCTTGATTCGCCGGCCGTTCACACCATACGCGACCGGATCGGATGTTGCGCCCGGAGATCCGCAATCTTTTTCTGCGCCGTGTTTGCCGCGACCATCCTTGCTGTGCTCGGATACCTTCTGTTCCGTCCGATGTCTCCCCGGCCGGAATATGCGGTATTTTTGGGGGTATGGTATGACATGGTGGGCGAGAAAGACTGGACGCCGGACGGGAAGAAAGACCTGGAATGGGTAATCTATTTGAGACCCTGGCAGAATGTGGAACTGGAATCCGTCACTATCCGCAGACAGGATACGGAGACGAACGACCCCGCAAGTGTGGTTTGGACCACGAAAAGCGGCCGGAAGAATAAGATAGCGGTGTTTGATGACTTGGGGCGTCGGATGGACACGTATGGGGCGGATCTGAATTTCCGGTTTCGCCGGAGCCGGCGGCTTTTTCTTTATGCCCACAATATCTTTCCGGGTCAGCCGCCGAAGGAATTCCGGGCTTGCCTGGAGCTTCATTTTTCCAATGGCGCCGTTGAGCGGTTTTACGCTCCATAGTATTTGTTAGCGAACGGGAGAATGGATACCGATGGAACATTTGAGAATTGTTGATGGATGTGCGATGTACGGCCCGGACCCATCGGGGCGATCCGGCGGGACGCTGGAGGACCTTCAGCGGATCATGGATCGTCACTGTGTGGAGATCGCCTGCGTTCACTTTCAGCAGGCTGCGCGGATGGACCCGCGCAGGGGCAATGACGAGGTTTTGGAGCAAATCCGAGACAATCCACGGTTTCGGCCCGTGGCGGCTCTCGATCCTCGTCATATTGAGAGCGGCGCATCCGAGGTGGACCGATGCGCCAAAGCCGGGGTTCGGCTGTTCCGCCTGTTTCCCGAATTGCACGGATATCCCTGGGGCAGTATGGCATTGATGGAGGTTTGGGAAACCCTGGCACGGAGCAACGTGGCGCTGATTGTTCCGCAAGGCGGCGCCGGATTCCTGAGTGAATTCCTTGCGGCCACACGCGATTATCCCTTCGCGAAACTTCTGATCGGTTGCCAATACTGGATCTATACGGAGTACCTGGCCGGTCTTCGACGGTATCCCGAAACCTTCCTGATGGCAGTCGCGGCGAATTACGCGGGATTCTATGAAACCCTGGTTGAGGAAGTCGGAGCGCATCGGTTGTGTTTCGGCACCAATGCGCCGATGTACTATGTGGGGGCAAGTCTCATGGTGCTGCAACACGCGCAGATTTCCGAACAGGATCGTGCGCAGATTCTGGGCGGTACACTGCTGCGCCTGCTGGGAGAAAACTTATGACTCTGCGACGAATCGACGTCCATGCCCATTATGGTCATTGGCCGTTTGCTTCAACCGACCACAGTTTTCCTGCGCTGCTGGCAATGGTACACGAAGCTGGGATCGACCAGTGCTGGCTGTCATCCGCGAAAGCGATTACGGCCGATTTGGTTGAAGGCAACCGTGAATTATTCGAAAGGATTGAGTCACATCCCGAACTGGCAGGCCAGGTGGTTATCAATCCGCATTTTGTCCGCGAGTCCATTGAAGAGATTAACAAATATGTGAATCATCCGCAGTTTGTCGGATTGAAGACTCATCCGACGTACTGTGCAGAGAGTTGCGACAGTCGTGGGTATCGCGAGATATTCGATGCCTATTCGCGAATATCCGACAAGCCCATCCTGGTGCACTGTTTTCTGTTGGGGGAAGCGCAGGCATTGATTCGCATGGCGGCGGATTTCCTGTCGTTGCCGTTTATTATGGCGCATCTCGGGGGGGCGGAATGGAAAGCGGCGGTCGAGAGTGCGGCGGATATCAGCAATATCTATTTCGAACCGGCGTGCAGTTTGCCGTTGGCCGACAAGATTGCGTATGCGGTGCGATGCGCCGGACCGGAACGTTTCCTGTTCGGAACCGATCTCACGTTACTTGATCCGTGGTTCAGTATCGGGATGGTTGAGTCCTCCCAAATCAACGAGGAAACGAAACACTTGATTTACTCCGGGAATGCTCTGCGATTGTTGGGTCACTGACGTTGTGTTGACAGTTGAGGGTGAACGGTCATTCGGTGGGGAGCTTTTCGCGAACGACGGAACCCGGAGGAGAGATTTCCGAAAGGACCTTTTCGAGGAATCCGGGGAAAATCGGCAACGGTCTCAGCAGATCCGTTCGGACAAACAGGGCATAACGACTGGGGGCCTCAAAACGGCTGATGACCCGCAATTCAGGGATGGCCTTGTCGAGACCGTAATCCCGCAGAACCTTCTCCGCCTCCCCTTCCGGCAGCCCGGCGGCATCAATGGTTCCGGCGAAAAGATGATGAACCACTTCCCGCGCGCTTCCCAGCGCCCGAACCGGGGTCTCCTCCGGTCCCAGACCGGCGCTGCGCAATAGCCCGTTTTGCGCCCCTCCGCCCAGGGGAAACGCCAAGTCGATTACCCCGACGATTTTGCCTTTCAAATCCGCCATGCTCTTGATGCCTGTCTGCCTGGTTGTAAGCAGGGTCGCCCCGTTTACCGCCGGGATTACCGGATCGGTCCAGGTGAGAAAAGGAACGTAGTTTGTGCCGATTGTTGCCAGGAGGAATTGATATTCCCCGATAACCACATCCGGCTTTCGTAGAGCGACCTGTCCGGCGACCTGCGACCAGGGCATGGAGGTTTCATCCGACCAATGGATCCTCGCCGCGCGGTCCAAAGCCGTCGTATTCCACACCTGGATGACCTTGTGCCGATCGGGGGGAAAAACATCCGGGGTGGCACACGGCGGCACAGGAGCCACAAAAATCCGAAAAATGCGGGGAGGTTCCTGCGCCCGGGCGGTCAGGGACAAGAAAACAAAAATAATGATCCCTTTCTGAACAACGTTCATCGGACTTTTCTTTTGTTGTGTGGCATAGGTACTTTACCGCATTTTGTCATTTCGACCGAAGTCAGTAGGGGCACGTTGCAACGTGCCCCTGCTTCCACACACCGGCCTCTCTTTGCTGTTCAGATTCTGCCATACGGCAAACGGGCAATGTGGCGGCTGGTGAAGATCCGGGTCTGCCTGATACAAATCCGCCACGGCGATCTGGGCATTTTTCAACCATTCGGTATCCCGAACGGGGTCTGCCACCCGAAATGTCCAGAGGCCGCTCTGACGGATTCCGAATAATTCCCCCGGACCACGCAAACGCAAATCCTGCTCCGCAAGGTAAAACCCATCCCGCGACTGTTCCAGCACTTCCAGTCTCTGTTTGGCAAACGTGCTGATGTTCGATTTTGTTACCAGGACGCAATAGGATTTTTCCGTTCCTCGTCCTACTCTTCCCCGCAACTGATGCAGTTGGGCCAGGCCGAAACGGTCTGCTCCCAGCACAACCATGACGGTCGCCCGTGGGAGATCCACACCGACCTCTACCACGGTTGTCGCAACAACAAGGTCCAAATCTCCCTCGGCGAGCGCACGCATAACCTCGTTTCGCTCGTCGGCCTTGAACCGCCCATGCAGAAGCGCAATCCGCCGGTGGGAGAACTCCGACTGCGATAGAGTCTGATAGAACTCTTCCGCCGAGGGATATGCGCCGATCTCATCTCCGGGATCGATTACCGGACAGACCACATAAGCCTGTTGGCCAAGGGCCAGTTTTTTATCGACAAATTCCCAGACCTTATCGATCTTGTCCCAGGTAGTCCAGCGGGTTCTGACAGGGGGTCTTCCGGCCGGCAGTTCGTGGATCTCGGAAATATCCATATCGCCGTACCATGTCAGGGCCAGCGTTCGCGGGATGGGGGTTGCGGACATCAGAAGCAGATCGGGCCGGGTTCCCTTTTCCACCAGCCTGGATCGTTGCGCAACACCGAACTTGTGCTGCTCGTCGATGACCACCAGTCCAAGGCGATCGAACTCGATTCGCTCTTCAAAAAGCGCATGGGTTCCGATGACAATATTCAGAGACCCTGCTTCCAGCGCCTGAAGGATCGGTTTCCGTGCCCGCTCGGTCATTCCGCCGCGCAAGGAAGCCACACTCAGTTCGGGGATGTTTTTCTTGAGTCGCAGGAAGGTGTTGAGATGCTGCTCGGCCAGGATTTCCGTGGGGACCATCATGGCCGCCTGATATCCGCCGGCAGCAGCCAGGATCAACGCGTAGAATGCCACGACGGTTTTTCCCGATCCGACCTCCCCCTGCAATATCCGGTTCATCGGAGTGGGATTGAGCATGTCCTGCTGGATTTCCCGCACGGCGCGCACCTGATCGCCGGTCAGCTGAAACGGCAGAGCCTCCACGTAACGCGCCGGCCATGTTGCCGGGATTCTCTCGGAAGTCGCCACCCTACTCCCTCCGGGAGAGGAAGAATCCGGCCCGCTCTCCGATGCTAATGGATCGGGAACCGGCGGAGCGTGTTGCACCCCCTGCGCAGACCGGATGGCAGATCGACTTTGGGCGAGCCGCCATCGCAGCTGAAAGAATTCCTCGAAAATCAGACGATGGCGGGCAGCGATCCATGCGCCCGTGGAGGGCGCTCGAAACGCATCCGCATCTTCCTCCGGCAACTGCTCAAACAGGTCGGGGTCGTTTCCTGCTGCATTGATGGTCGGTACGCCATCCGCAGGTTCCGGCTGGTGAATAACTCGCAGGGCTTCTCCTAATGTCGGCAGGGAATACCGAGCCAGAATGTCCAACGGGAGAAATTCCAGCGCTGGAGGAACATATTTCTCCAGCGCCGAGCCGATCATGGCCCGGAGGTGTTTTTGTTTCAGACCTTCGGTAAGCGGGTAAAGCGGAAGAATCCTGCCCTCGGTGTCCTCCTCATCGGATTCATCCACCCATTCGATCTCAGGGGAGGTCATTTTCAAGGTGAAGTTCCGGTCGTCGAGTTTTCCGAAAAGGCGGAGACGTGCCCCCGGACGAAGTTTGTCTTTGAGATAGGCCTGGTTGAACCACACGGCCGCCACAGAGGTCCCGCCCGTATCAATCACCGCCTCTACGATATTACGCACTCGGCTGTGGGGACGGGCGCGGCGGGCGTAAACGGAATTGACTGTGCCCTGAATAGTCACGGACTTTCCGGGTGTCACGGCCGCGAGAGACCCGACCACACGCCGGTCTACGTATGCTCGCGGCAGATGCCACAGCAGGTCATAGAGGGTTTCAATCCCCAGTCGGGCCAGAATGGAAGCACGCCGGGGACCGACCCCCTTTACATACTGCACAGATGCCAAAAGAGGCTCCAGAAGTTTGCGAGCCTCCATATCCGACACCGAGTCAGCCATTCCTCGAACCATCCTCCGGAATCAGGACCATTGTATGGGCGATCGGCTCATAAGGGGATGGGGAGATATCCGCTCTCAACAAATCCGGCCCCGCGAATCAAAGAAGGTTGTACTTTCCCCCCAGACCAAGAAAGCGCAACAGAAATCGAATGGTGTAGTCTTCGTCCCGATCCAGACGATTCCGATGTTCCAATTCGACAATCGCCTGAAAATCATGCAGGTTCCGAATAATGCTCAGGCGGCTCTTTCGGAGAATACTCTCATCCGCATCGTATCGTTGACCGAGACGGAGTGAATATTTTTCGGATAATTTCAGTTGCGTATTCCAATACAACTCCTCCTGGCTGTCCACATCGATCAGTTCGTCCTCGAACGTGTTGAATCCGATACGGGAACTCCACCGGGCAATCGGTCGAACATCCACATAGACGTTGCTGGATCGTACCGTGCTGTCGTCGATGTCGTACCGGAGGTTGTTTCCGAGGGCAAACCAGTTTACCGGCGCCAGTTCGAATTCCTCGAAATAATCCGTGTAGCGATGATCGTCGGAATCCGCCTTGTCGTTGATGTAGGACAGGTTATCGAAACGGAGATTCTCATCCGGGAAGTAATCGTAGGCGCTGCCCATGGTCAACCGGGCCAGCGTGTGAGTACCGTCCGGGGCCTTTCGCTGAAGCTTCGTATTGACCCGCGCGGATATACGGTGGAAAGTAGCGCGGAAGTCGTCAACATCGTCGATATACGGGAACCGATCACGCGGATCGACATCCAGGCCGATTTCCTCGAGATCCGTGTCCGGCTGAAAATAATCATATCCGAGAATCGGCTCGAACACGAAGCGCATTTTCCCCCAGGAACCCCCGGGATCGAAATAGGCAATGGATCGTGTACCGAGTTCGGTGCCGGTCTCAAGCATCCCACGGAACTCATCGTCAAATTCTTCATTTGCCAGGGCACGAGTCCGGCGGACCGGGTCGGAATAATTGGTCCCACGGTATCCGAGATAGGGCTGTAAGTACCAGCCGTATGCGAGGTCGAAGGGAGAGAAAAGCCGTAATTCGGCGTCGGTTCGCTGAATCTCTTCGATGTAATTGGTTTCATCCTTGGCGGAATGTCGGGGTTGATACCCCTGTTCGCGCCGGGCATCGTCATAGGCAACATGGGCGTCCAGATAAAGGCGCGTATCCATGAAGCTGGACGGCATCAAATCCCAGCGGGCCTGGGGAAGACGCTCGGTTCGTGGCAGCTGGCTGTAAAAGTAATCCTCAAGGTATTTTGTCCCGGTAACCCGGATTGTTTGACGATCCCAGCTCTTGGATACGGAGAGATCGGAGGGATAGTCCCGTTCGAGTTCATCGGAGGAAACACCGCGCATCTCCATGACACTATCGAAATCTTCATTGAACTCAAAATCGGAAGAGCGGTGGAACCGGCTTCGCACGGTGATATCATAAGGGAGTGTCTGTCGGTAGTACCCGTCGAGCCGATACCGATCGTCATCTTCAAAAAAATCGTCATCATCCGCATCACGCTGGCTCACCCCATACCATCGGATTCTCCCGTCCGGCCCGCCTTCACCGGGGAAATGAAAGTTCCAGGATGCCCCATACCCATACCCGACGTCCGAGAAGGTATCGCCGAAGAATGCGAGACGAAGACGGGGGTCCAGGTGTACAATCAATTTGTGCATCGTGGTGAATCCCAGATGTCCCAAACTGGCGGCGCCGAAAATGTAGGCAATCCGAGGTCGGGCCAGGGAACGGGTAAAATAAGGCAAGTATCCCAGCGGGAAACCGTTCTGTACCCACCAGATGTCATACAACCAAAATCGGTCGCCCGGCAGAACAGTCATGGTGTCGTATTCAATGTAATAATGGGGAACCGGCATGTCGCAGGTGGTGACCGTTCCGTCGAGAATGGTGTATTGGTCGATCATCTTCGGTTCGGTGGCTCCCCGGGGGATGTTGCCGGGGACCTCCTGACGGATGACTTCTTTGCCGGTGATGTATAGTTCGGGGTCGATATAGGAATGTCTCAGGTTATAGAGGCGGGCTTCCTCCTTTTCGAGGTCGTAAACCACCTGGTCGGCTACCATCAGCCGACCGTTGTCCCACATTCTGACATCTCCCTGGGCGCGGATCTGCTGTACATTCTGATCCACAACGACTTCGTCGGCGGTGATCGAGCGGTCTCCATAGACGACATTTGCCCGTTCATCTTCCCGACTCTTGATAATCAGCACACCTTCATCGCCCAGGTATTCCGCATCCCCGTGGCATTGAATCGGAATAGGAACGGGAAATGTGAATTCAGCGGTGGCATCCTCCTGCGCCCGGGTTGAGGAGGGGAAAATTGCCAAGCCGATGAAAACAGGAAACCACAGGCAAAATCCCGTCCGGACCATCGCGCGGGCAGAGTACGCCTGGGGAACCACGCGGTTGGATGAGATTCCGGTCACAGGCATCAACCCGATAAACAAAAGATTCTCTCTTCTACCATAGGCGTTCACCGGCGTCAATTTCCATGCGTTCGGATTTTGCGGGGAAAGAGGCTCATTTTTCCGCAAAGGTTCCCAGGATTTCCCCGTAATAGACCCGATGAAGGTCCGCATTCGGGTAAGCGGACTGCATGATCTCCTCGGCCAGATGTCCCGCCCGGATGTCTTCATAGTTGACCACCACGCACTCGTAGCAGATTTCGCATTCCACGATGGTAGGGGATTTCACGAATTTTCCCGGAGCGGGTGTGATTTTGCATTCGGCGAATTTGTCTTTCTCTCTGCCGGATCGGCTGCCGCAGATCATGGTCACCTGCTCCATCCCCGGCGCGGGAACATTGACGGTGAAATCGCCGGTTGCCTCGATACAGCCATAGGTATACCTGGACGGACGCACCAAGACCGTGAAAATCGGCTTTCCCCAGACCACACCGACGGTTCCCCAGCCGATGGTCATCACGTTCGGTTTCAGGTTCCGGTCGAGGGAAGCCAGCAACAACCCGGCGCTTTCAAGCCTTTGCAGAGTCACATCCAGCAGATGGGTGTAGGGAACCTCGATCTTCGCCATATTGCTTACCTCCCAAAGTCTGCTATGGACCTTTTCGGAACACCCCGTTTCGGGGTAATGAGCAATGAGACAGGGAATTTCCTTTCAATTCAAGGGAGATCCGTTGATGAGACCGAGAATCGCTCTTCCTCTTTCCGTTTGGTACGGGTTGAAGTAGGATTCTGAGGATAACCTGGAGACAATGTGGCATCCATGGTGTCCAGGAAGCGGGAGAAGACGCGGTAGGCAAATTATGGCATGGCGTGAGATGAACAGAGCCAGATGTGAAATAACCGAATAGAAACGGAAGGGATTCGCCAATGAGGATCTCACACATCAAAATCCACAATTTTCGGAGTATTCGAGAATTGGAAATTGTTTGCAGGCCCTTGATGATTCTGTTGGGACCAAACAACCACGGGAAGTCAAATGTTCTGGCCGCTCTGGAGTTTTTCCTTACCCCTGGCGAGAAGGTCGAAAGATCGGATCTTTTTGATTTCGACTCGCGCAAGGATGAGCAAATCTGGGTTGAAGTCGAATTTCGGGAATTGACGCGCCAGGAGAAGACGACTTTTAAGAAGTACCTTCTGAGCGACCAAAGCCTTCGGGTCAGAAAGACGGCTACGTTTGAAGGAGACAAGCCGACATTCCAGTATCAGGGTTGGCTGGAAGAACCAAGGGTGGAGTGGCTTAGAGCTGACAATGCTGGAGATTATACGAATCGGGAGAATATTGGGGGAACCGGTTTGAAGGATTATATCCCAGCCTCGGGTAGATTGAGTAAGGCCAAGGTTGAAGAAGCGCAGCAAGCCTACTTTGCCGAACATCGCGAAGAATTGACGTTGGACCTTGTCTTTGAATCAGGAAACTTCCTCGGTCAGAAAAGTGTGGGCGGTGGCGTGCTGCCAGATTTCTATCTGGTTCCGGCTGTGCGTGATCTGTCCGACGAAACCAAGATCAAGAGCACAGCGCTATTGGGTCGCTTGGTAAATCGGGCAGTTCAGATCATGAGTGAGACGGACCCAGCATTCCTCGAAATTCAGAAACAGTTGGAGAAACAGATTGCACGACTGAATGAAAGGGACGTGGATGATCAACCGAAGATAGAACAGATTCGGGAAATTAAGTCTGGTCTGGAGGGCGAGCTGAAATCTTGGGACGTGAAGATTGACCTCCAGATCGAAACCCCCTCCATTGACAAGATTTTTGAACTGGGGACCTATTTACATCTCGATGACGGAATTCGCACCTTGGCCGAAAAGAAAGGCCACGGTCTCCAGCGTGCCCTGATTTTCGCACTGCTAAAGACATGGGCAAGGTTTGTCAGGTTACAAACAGAAGAAGATAGTGGCGGGGAAACAAAGCCGCGAGTGAGTTCCGATTCGGTTTACTTCGCAATTGAGGAACCCGAACTATTCCTTCACCCCCAGGCGCAACGAGAATTGGCAACATCCTTGGCGATACTGGCCGAAGCCGAAGGATGTCAGGTGTTCGTTTGCACACACTCCAGTCATTTTGTTGATATGGAGCAATATCAAAGCATCTGTCTGATCTCAAAACACAACCCACGGGAAGGATCGACTGTGCGTCAGTGCACACAGGACCTTTTTCCCGGAGACGACAACAAGGTCAAGAAAGATCGTCTGAATATGGCCTACTGGATCAATCCTGATCGTGGCGAAATGTTCTTCGGACGCAAAGTTATCTTTGTGGAAGGTCCCACAGAGAAAACAGTGATTCCGTTTCTCGCTCGGAAAATGGACATTTTCGACAATGCGGTTTCTATAATAGACTGCGGTACAAAGCACAATCTTCCACTTTACATGACAATCGCCAAGGCCTTCGCGCTCGATTACGTCGTTATCCACGATGAAGATCCGCTGCCCGACCCGATTCCCAACGATTGGCCCGATGACAAGAGAAAGGCGAAGAAAAATACGTTTGATCTGAATGCCACCATCCAATCATTGCTGGACGGCTCCCAAGGAAAAGTGCTCATGATCTCGCCGGATTTTGAGGAAGTTGCAGGCATATCAAAGAGTCAGGGGGATAAGGTTGGCAAACCTCTTGCCGCCTTGCAGTATTTCGAAGACAAGTCCACGGAGAGCATTCCTGAGAGAATTCGAGAGTTGGTTCAGACCATATATGAGTGATATTGCGTGAGCCCAACCGGAAAGCGATTTATGCAATGCCCGTTAATATGGACAAACCACATCTTTGGAAAGCAGACATCGGGCGTTCCGTCGATTTCTACAACGACTGGTTCATGCGGTTTGCTCCGAAGGCATATCGAGATACCCGACAGGAAACAACCCGACAGGTGGAAGCCGCACTCCGTTTGACTGGCAATCTAACCGACATTTCCCCGGAAACACTGTCACAGCATCCGGAGATACTTCCCATTTTTCGCATGGCAACTGCTCCGCCTATCGCTCGTGACAGATTGATAGGGCTTGCGTCCATCTCACCAAACCTCGTGAAGAACATGGAACTGAACCGGCGCATTCCTCCGAATATGGCGAACCAGAGAGTTGCAGACGAATTGGGACGAATCGGCTCTCTTATTCGGAAACTGGCCGATGCTGACATTCTTCCTTGGCTTGAAGACGAACATGTGCCAAAGAAGGCTGTCGTTCACCGCGCGGCAACAGTCATCGCGGATCGACTCTGTGGAGCGTCTGCAGATCCTATTATTCGAAACGCTCAGGAAAGACGCCAACTTGCGTTTATTCAAGACTGGCTTGAGAAGCGTCAATACCGAAATATAAAGCCCTCGATGGTCTCCGACTTCCGGGAAATGGAACCAGCCACTTTCTCCTTTCACCTCAACGCGCCCGTGACGCTCGAAGGTGGCCAAACTCGGATCAATATCCCCATTGATGTCGTGATCATGCCAAAGCAACGCAAGAGAAACCTCTTGCCGATTTTGATTGAATGCAAGTCAGCGGGCGACTTCACGAATACAAACAAGCGCCGCAAGGAAGAAGCCATGAAGATTACCCAGCTACGATCCAATTATGGAAAGGATGTCTGCTTTATCCTATTCCTGTGCGGCTACTTCGACAGCGGTTATTTGGGTTATGAAGCCGCAGAGGGATTGGATTGGGTTTGGGAACATCGGATTGACGACCTGGTTTGCTTCGGAATTTGAAGATGAGACACCTAGAACAGCAGGAAGAGCGACGCCTTGCCCTTCAGACGCAGCTTGATGCGATGAAGACTCAAGCGGAAAGAAATCGCTTTGGGCAATTTGCCACACCGACCGCTCTAGCTGTCGATATTCTTGAATATGCAAAAACCATATTCCCCAGAGAGATGCCCGTTCGCTTTCTCGATCCGGCAATTGGAACAGGCTCCTTCTATTCCGCCTTTCTCCGGGTGTTTGGCAACACAACCGCACAGTGGGCAGTGGGCTATGAAGTTGACAAGCATTATGCATTTCCTGCGCGGCAATTGTGGGACGCGTATCCACTCGATATTCGTGTTGATGATTTCACCAAGTCCGATCCTCCGATCGAGGAGGCAAGCAAGGCGACACTCGTGATCTGCAATCCGCCCTATGTTCGTCACCATCATATAAAGTGCACTGAAAAGGAGCGCCTTCACAGTATTCTCTTGATGAATCACGGAATTTCTCTCTCTGGACTGAGCGGTCTTTATTGTTATTTCCTTTGTTTATCAAAGAAATGGATGGCACATGATGCGATTGCAGGATGGCTTATCCCCAGCGAGTTCATGGACGTGAACTACGGAAGAGCCGTGAAGGAGTTTCTGCTGGATCATGTGACATTGCTTCACATCCATCGTTTCTCACCGGAGGACACTCAGTTCAGCGATGCGCTGGTTTCTTCCGCTGTCGTATGGCTCAAGAACGCCACACCGCCACAAGGTCATCATGTCAGATTTTCTCTTGGCGGTTCACTACTAAGGCCTGTCAATGAGCAGACGTATTCTATTGATGTCTTATGTAAAATAGGCAAATGGACCTCCCTTCCACAGGCACACAGTCAAAGAAGTCTTGGCAGGCCCAGATGGATCATCGGTGATTTCTTTGATGTCAAAAGAGGAATTGCCACCGGTGCCAATGACTTCTTTGTGTTGTCAGCCGAAGAAGCACTCCGCCGGTGCATTCCGCAGGAATTTCTTGTCCCGATTCTGCCCAGTCCACGATACCTCAAGTCCGACTTGATTGACGGCAATGAAACAGGGATTCCCCAAATTGAAAAACAGGTCTTCTTGTTCTCAAGTGAGTTATCTGAAGAACAGATTCAGAGACAGTATCCCCCTGTCTGGAGATACCTTCAGGAGGGACATGAACAGGGAATTCCTGAACGGTACATCTGCCGGAATCGTGATCCCTGGTATTCCCAGGAAAAGCGAGCTGTTGCACCATTCCTTTGCACCTATATGGGCCGCTCAAGTCAACAGGAGAACTCGAAGCCTTTTCGGTTCATTCTGAATCGATCTCAGGCAATTGCCGGAAACGTTTATTTGATGCTTTACCCCAAATCCTGGGTCAGAAAGAGGATGATAGAAGACCCCCATCTTCTGGAAGAGGTTTGGCGTGCTTTCAACACGATTCCTATTGAGAGTCTTCTTGGGAATGGGCGGATTTATGGCGGTGGCCTCCACAAGATTGAACCCAGAGAATTGCTCTATGCACCTGCGGGGTCGCTTGCCTCACTTTTTCAGCATAACATCGATCCGCGTAGTGTTCAGACGACCCTTTTTTAGTTCGTTCAGATCGGCTTCTCCGAATTCCCGGAGATCCGTTGATCACCACAGACCCGCCCTTCCGCATTCCTCTTTCCGTTTGATACCGGTTGAAGTAGGATTTTGAGATAACGAATACAGGGAATTGGTTTTTCCATGGAGGATTGAAAAACATGCTTCGAAAATTCGTGGTCGCGCCACGTATTCCGGATTCGCTGAAACGGGTCCGGGAAATCGCTTACAACATCTGGTGGAGCTGGGACAAAGAGGCCATTGAACTGTTTCGCCGCCTGGACCGGATCCTCTGGGAACAATGCTACCAGAATCCCGTTCGGATGTTGGGCTGCCTTTCGCAGGAGCGATACGAATTTCTTGCGAACGACGAAAGCTATCTCTCCCACCTGGAACGGGTGGCCGCGAAACTGGATGCTTATCTGAAGGCGCATACCTGGTTCGGCGAACAATCCTGCCCCATCAAGACATTTCGAGTTGCCTACTTCTCCGCCGAGTTCGGTCTGACCGACTCTCTGCCGATCTACAGCGGCGGTCTCGGAATCCTTGCCGGCGACCATCTGAAATCCGCCAGCGACCTGGGCATTCCCCTCGTGGGAGTCGGGCTGCTTTACCGGCTGGGGTATTTTCGTCAGTACTTGAGCGTGGATGGCTGGCAGCAGGAGCTCTACCCGGAAAACGATTTCTACAACATGCCGGTGGAACTGGAGCGTGACGACAAAGGAAATCCGCTCCGAATTTCCGTCGAATACCCTCAAGGAGAGGTCAAAGCGCAAATCTGGCGGGTCAATGTGGGACGGGTCAAATTGTACTTCCTGGACACGAACATTGAGGAGAACGCGCCGGAGAGCCGCCCCATTACGGGGCAACTTTATGTAGCCGATCAGGACATGCGGATTCGCCAGGAAATCATGATGGGGGTGGGCGGAGTGCGTGCCCTGCGTGCCCTGGGGATATCCCCCATGGTGTATCACATGAACGACACCCACCCGGCATTTCTGGCTATTGAACGCCTTCGCGAAGTAATGACGGAGCACAAATTAACCTTTGAGGAGGCCTGTGAAGTAGTCACCGCCGGAACCGTCTTTACCACCCACACCCCGGTCCCCGCGGGCAATGAAACCTTCCCACCGGAATTGATCGACCGCTACTTCTCCACGTTCTATCCTCAGCTCACTCTCAACAGAGAAAGATTCCTCGCACTCGGTCGGATCGATCCGCACAACCGTGCCGAACCGTTCGGCATGACCGTGATGGCCTTGCGCCTTTCAGGAAGACACAACGGAGTCAGCCGTCTGCATGGTGAGGTCGCTCGGAAAATGTGGAATCCGCTCTGGAAAGATGTTCCGCAGGCCGAGATCCCTATCATGCACATCACCAATGGTGTGCATATCAATACCTGGATCTCTAATGATCTGGTGGGGTTGTATGATCGTTATATCGGTCCTCGCTGGACGCTGACCCCGGCGGATCAGAGCATCTGGAAACGGGTGGACCAGATTCCCGATGCGGAATTGTGGCGGACGCATGTCCGACGGCGTGAACGGCTGGTCGCGTTTGCGCGACGGCGTTTACGGATGCAATTGACAAAACGGGGCGCACCCCGCGCCGAAATTGAGCAGTCCGATGAGATCCTGGACCCGGAAGCCCTCACCATCGGATTTGCGCGACGATTTGCCACGTACAAACGCGGAACACTGCTGTTCACCGATTTGAATCGACTGAAACGAATCCTCTCTAATCCGGAACGGCCGGTCCAGATTATCTATTCCGGAAAAGCCCATCCCGCCGATAACGCCGGAAAGGAACTCATTCGACAGGTCATCCAACATGCACGCACAGAGGATTTTCGCCGAAGAATTGTGTTTCTCGAGGACTATGATGTGAAAGTTACCCGATACCTGGTCCAGGGCGCCGATGTCTGGCTCAATACACCCCTTCGGCCCATGGAGGCCAGCGGAACCAGCGGCATGAAAGCCGCGGCGAATGGGGCGCTCAACATGAGTATCCCCGACGGCTGGTGGCCGGAGGCCTACGATGGAACCAACGGCTGGACCATCGGGCAGGGCGAGGACTACTCGGACCGGAATTACCAGGACCGGGTCGAAAGTCAGGCCATCTACGACATGCTGGAAAAAGAAGTCATCCCCATGTTTTACAACCGGGGATCCGACAATATCCCGCGTGAGTGGCTGAAGGCGATGAAATCCACTTTGCGCACCATCTGCCCCGTGTTCAATACCAACCGGATGGTGAAAGAATACATGGAACGCTCCTACCTCCCATCGGCGACACGGTGGGCACATCTCACAGTCGATGACATGGCCCGCGCAAAGGCGTTGGCTGCCTGGAAACAGAAAGTCTCTTCCGAATGGAAAAATCTCAAAATCCTTCATGTCGAAACGGATATGCCGGAGAACGTGGAGGTCAACGTCTCTTTTGTGGTTTCCGCCGAAGTGCAGCTGGGCGGATTGGCCCCCAAGGACGTCGCGGTGGAACTGTACTTCGGACCGTTGGACTCCCAGGGGAATATCGCCTCAGCGGAGGTCGCTCCGATGACTCTCCAGCACACGCTGGGCGCAGGACGCTATAAGTTCAATACGCTGGTATCCTGCTCCACCAGCGGTCAACATGGCTACACAGTCCGCATCCGGCCCTCGCATGAGGATTTGTCCAGCCGGCACGAAACCGGCCTGCTGTGCTGGTATTGAGGATTTGCGCAGGCGGGGAGGGCGATAGTGTGGATCATGGCCGGGACGTCCATGCCACGGTGTGGCACGAACCGGTACTAGCCTTCTACCTTGTCCTCCAGCAAGTTCAACTCCTCTACAATTTCCCACCCACCTTTTGGAGTAACTCGGATCGTTTTAATCTCATGTGGGGATACAGGAAACGAAATCTCACGATTCCAGTACGGAAAACGGACAACTACCGTTCCCTCTTTGCCCTCGGATTCGTATCCCCGAAGGACTACTGTATCGTCATCCTCGGCTATTTTCAGAACAGTCGGGACAAAATGTTCGCTGTCGCACTCGGTAAATGAGGCGGACAGCGGCAAATCCCCCGAATGCGCGGATTCCTGGTGAAGCCACAGAGGTTCGTTCAATCCCCATGCCTTTCGCGGGATATGCGCACCCTGCCAGGGACCGGAATGCGGCACCAGGACAAATCGTATAGTTTGCTCGCCCAAATCCATGTAACGAATCGGCTCGCTTGTATCGACACGGGCCGGATCATGGTGCGCGTAAGCCGGGCTGCGAACCAGCGATATCCGCAAAGTCTTGTCCAGGACATCGTAGCCGAACTTGCAGTCATTGATAACCGAAAAGCCATAAGGAACGGACTCATCGTTTATCGTCATTCCGTTGCCGGTTAAATCAATCCAGGATTGTCCCGGTTCCTCATTCCCAGTCTTCGTGCGCTCAATACAGCCGTAGGGAACATCAAAGGTTGCTTTCCCGCCCACTATTCTCGTCTTGAAGGCAATCTTGAGGAAGCGGTAGCATTCCTGCCAATTCAAGTGAAGCGTTGCATGAATATCGGGAATATCGCGGTACAGGCTCAAATGAACCTCAGCGGTTGACCGATTGTATTCATAGGTTATTCGCAAAGTTGCCATACACGGCCCGGAGTCGAGTATCCGAATTGATTTCAGTTGAAATCGGCCGTCTTCAACGCGCCAGCCGTCAATCCCGTGGCTCCAGGTATCGGATTGGTCCGCCATCACACAGAGCGAAAGGCCGCGCTCCAGCGTCTCCACCTTGTTCTTCTTATCATACAGGGAAACAACTTCGCCGGATTGCCCATCAACGCGAATCCGCCAGTAGTCGTTTTCTAATAGTCCCGGTTTGATGTGCAGCATTCGCTTGCTTTCCTGTTTGCGGGCCGTGCCCGGCAACGGAATTCCGCGGTAGGTTCGATATCCCAATCCCGGGACATCGGCAAGAAACAGAAGATCGCGATTCCCAACTTGCTGACCCACGATGTCTTGTGATGGAATCTCCTTCCCCGAATCATCCACAATGCGCAGGAATCTTCCAAGGAAGTGCTTTATAGAGGATGGAACCCGGACGGGTGACGTGATCCGCCATGGTAATGGATTAAAGACAACCATATTCCGCCCTTCGCCCGTTGTGTCGATCCGCTTTGCGATCTCTTGGATTACACGATTACGGATCTTGTCGGTAGTGAATAATACGGAGCCGTACGCATTCCGCACATCCTGATATGCCGCTTCAATGCTCGTTCCCGCAAGGATATCGTGAAACTGGTTGCACAGTACTGTCTCCCAAGCCTCCCGGATACTTTCGCGCCGGTCCGGCAGATTTTGCAGAACCGTACCGACAGCCGACCACCGCTCCGCCTGCATAAGCGCGTGTTCGCACTGGCGATTCAGTCTCTTGACTTCGGAGTGCGAGGTGTAACACCCGCGCGCATGATGCTGCAAGTCGGTTCGAACAACGGGAAGGCTCTCTGTGCAAAGAGTCTCCGTTAGACATTGGTAATAGCGGCTGAGAGTGCTGAAGCAAATCGGCGGATTATTTCGGTCGCTCTGAAGATCCTGGATAATGCGAATGCACTTCTTTGTGGGGCCGCCACCGTGGTTTCCGATTCCGAAGAAGAACATCTCGTGCCGTTGGTCCGGATGCCGGTATGGTCCGGGTTGCAGTTCGTGGAATCGTTTCTCCAGACCCTCCGGGAGTACATCATAGCAAATCGGTATGCAGCCGGCGAGAACACGACTGCCATCCCGTGCTTCCCACTGGAAATGCAGGTACGCATATTTCATTTCGGTATCCGGCGCCGGTCGCATATAGGTATAGGTAGAGAATCCGGATTTCTTTAATATCTGCGGCAACGTCCCCGTGTGGCCGAACGCATCCGGATTGAATGCTTCGGTTACCGTAAGGCCGAAATGTGTTCGAAAGAACCGCTGTCCATACAGGCCATGGCGCACGAGCGATTCACCGCCGGGGATGTTGCAGTCCGGCTCGACAATCCAGCCGCCGACTATGTTCCAGCGACCCTCTCGAACGCGATCCTGAATTTCCATGAACATCGGGGGATCGATTTCGAGTATCCATTTATAGAAGGCGGCGGAACCGGCAATAAAGCAAAGGTCCGGCGTCTCTTTCATTCGGTCCAGCGCTGATCGGAAGGTCGCGCGGATTTCCTCGTAGCCCTCCTGCCATCGCCAGAGCCACACGGGGTCGATGTGTCCGTGGCCGATCGCGTGATAGGTAATTGTGTCGGATGTCGCGGCCTCTGTCATTGTATCTCCGAAACCCTTTTGTGCCATGTAAAACACCTTGCACCGATGATACATAGACCCGGTGAATTAAGGAAAGGATTCCCCACAAGCATGGATCTCTTTACTGCACTAAACATTCCGGGCCGACTGTTCTATCCTATCGCTGTCGGTGTTTTTCGGATTTACCCCCTCGGTAAGGAGAAAGATTATGAATCATAACATTTTATTCGTCGCTGTCGCAGCAGGACTGGTTGTGTCCGCCTGTGGCGGTGCAGAGAAGAAGTCCGCCGATGTCCCCGCATCGCAGAATGCCCGGGTAATCAAACATGTGGTTGTCTACGGCGAGCCGGGCCGGTTCGGCGGATGGCCCGCGAATCACGGAATCTGGTCCTGGGACAATGAGATCCTTGTCGGATTCAGCAGGGGCTACTACAAAGACCTTGGCGATCGTCATCACATCGATCGGGAAAAACCCGAGGAGCACCTCTTTGCCCGCAGCCTGGATGGCGGCGAAACCTGGAGTGTTGAAGATCCCTCGGATGTGATTATCCCCGAGGGAGACGCGCTTCACGGGATTCGACCTCCGCATCTGACACCGATTCCATTCAAAGACTGCCCGGGCGGCATCGATTTCACTCACCCGGATTTCGCGATGACCCTTCGCATGACGAGTGTCGATGCCGGGCCATCCCGCTTCTATTACTCGTACGACCGCGGCCATCACTGGGAAGGTCCGTTTCGATTACCTTTGTTCGGGCAATCGGGTGTTGCGGCACGCACCGACTACATTGTAGATGGAAAGCATGAATGCATGTTGTTCCTCACGGCGGCAAAGGCCGATGGAAAAGAAGGGCGACCCTTCTGTGCGCGGACCCGCGATGGAGGAAAGACATGGGATTTTCTTTCGTTTATCGGCCCGGAACCGAAAGGCTTTTCGATCATGCCGGCCGCTGTGCGCCTGTCGGAAACCGATATTCTGGTAGCGCTGCGTCATCAGGAAGAAACGAGACGTTTTATCGAAACGTACATATCGCACGACAACGGCAGATCGTGGAACTACCTGAATACGCCCGTACCCGATACCGGTGAGGGAAATCCGCCCAGTATGATCAAACTGCGCGACGGCCGAATTTGTCTCTGCTATGGCTATCGTGCCAAGCCGTTTTCAATCTGCGCGAAATGGAGTCGAGATAACGGGAACACGTGGAGCGACACCGTCGTTCTGCGTAATGATGGCGCGAGTCGAGACATCGGCTACCCACGAATGGTCCAAAGACCCGACGGGAAAATTGTCAGCGTGTACTATTTCTGCGACTCATCCGCTCCGGAACGCTATATCGCGGCAACAATCTGGGATCCGGGCGCTGAGCAAACGAATTAGACGAGGCGTTTTCCGCAGGTATCTACCAAGGAGTCAGGACGGTCCATAATGAATAGATCCATACCACTCAGCATTTGCTTAATTATCGGCATTCTCAGTCAGCGCCTTCATGCGGACGGTGTGCAAGCCCGTCTGAACAACACTGCCGACAAGGAACAGTATGTCAGTGCCGTAACCCGGGGAGAGGGATATATGCCGTGGCAGAAACCGGGTATCTCCGATGCAGAGCAGGCTTTCCGCATGGAGATAGAGAACATGAAGGACGAGTATCTTGCCGCCCGGACCACGGTCGAGCATCCCGTTTTGCTCACGAAGGAAAACCTCGAACGTGCCCGGCGGAACATTGAGCAAAATGACTCTGCTCGAAACTGGTTTGCCGGTCATAAACGACTGGCGGATGCCGTGGCAAGCCGCCCGAATGGCTATGTGGAGAACATGATCAGTGAATTGACGCCCGCGAACACGTACGGATTTACCTGCCCGAACTGTGTCGGTAAAGACTCCCAGGAATGCGCCGGTTCTTCCCTGATCGACTGGTCGCCGGATAACCCGGATGTGATCCGGTGCCGGCGGTGCGGGCAGGTTTATCCCGACGAAAAATATCCGGAGACGGCCGTTTTACGGTGCCCTCGAATGGGGCAGGAGTTTACTTATTACTTGAATGACCGGGAGCGCCTCCATCCGGACGACCGAACCGGACAATATGCCTGGCATTGGGTCGGCTACCCGATGCACATCAGTTTCTCCGGTGTCGTGCGCACTGAGAAGTGCGAATATATGTTGACCGCCTTGCGAAGTCTGGCGCTTGTTTATGCGCTTGAGTCGGATCCGAAATATGCCGCACCGGCTATTGAAATATTGACCCGGTTGGCGCATTGTTACCGAAATTGGCTATATCACGATTACTGGGACACAATCGCAGATTGCGATCCACTGTATGCCGCCTGGCATGACCGGGAGTTGCCGTTGGAGTGGAAAAGACATCTATGCGCCAATGCGTTTGCGAATGATTCTCTCGACAAGGCCGCCATGCTTCAGGGATATTGGGGGGCCGGAAGATACCATCCCAGTACGGACAACATCGGCGTTCTTGCGTCGATCTGTCTTGCTTACGACCTCCTTTACAATGCGTCGGATACCCAGGGTAATGCACTATGGACTTCGGATATGCGTTCGATAGTCGAGCGGGATCTGATTCTCGAATGGGAACTCGGCGCGGAACCGTATCTGGGGGGGCACAACAAAGCAGAAAACAGCAATAATAAGGCGCCCCGCATCTATCACGCGCAGGCCGCTGTCGCAAAATGCCTCGGCATTCCTGTCTTGGCAGATACCGCGTTGCGCGGATATCAGGTAGTGAGGGACGAGTCGTTTCTGAATGATGGATTCAGTACGGAAAGTCCGTCTTACACAGACATGTACCTCTCCGAATTGCTTTGCATTCCGGAGGTTCTCTATGGATTTGTCTGGCCGGATGGGTACTCCGGTCGGGACGGTAAGGTTGATCTGTACAGAACCGATACGCGCTTGCAACTGATGTACCGTTCCGTCGTCGATCAGCTGCGCCCCGATGGGCGGTTTCTTCCATTATCGGATACGAATGAACAGTCCGGCCCGAGCGCGGGTATAATCGAGATCGGGCTTGCGCGGTACCCGCAATGTTTCGAGTCGCGCCTTCCGGGAAGCCTGTTCGCCGGCCTCCCCACGGAATATGGGATCTTCCATTTCAACTCCCTGGTTTTTTCCGCGCCCTCGGATCTGGTTATGCCGGAGATATTGTTCCCCGCATGGATGACAGCGATTCTTCGCCACGGGGCCGGTCCTCTATCCTCCGTCGCGGCCTTTCCTTTCAACCCCGAGGGTGGCCATCGCCACGATGACAACCTGGCGTTATTCTACGTGGATTGCGGCCGGACAATTCTGGGCGATCTTGGCTATGTCGGCGACATGCCGGTTAACGCATGGATCAAGAGCAGTCTCAGCCACAATCTGGTGATCGTTGATGATAAAGGACAAGTACAGAAAGGTCGCCGTCCGTCCCTGTTCATGATGGCGACGTCCCCGGGCATTTCGGTTTGTGAAGCATCCTCGAATGGCATCTACGAATCGTGTAGCGAATACCGCCGTCTGATTGCCATGATCAAAGGGCCGGATTCGCATTCTTTTCTTGTAGACATATTTCGAGTAACGGGTGGAGCCAAACACATCTACCGCATTTTCAGCGAACTTGCTTCCAGTGATGTTGCCGACGCTTCTCTATCGTTTGAGGGCCTCTCCATGCCGGACGAACCGCCGCTGCCTCAGGTTGGCGGAAGCCTGGAGCGCGAAGATATATTCGGATTGCGCGATGTCCGCGCTGCGGATAATCCGCCTCCGTCCTGGAGTGCGGTTTGGCAGGAGACGGATCGGCGGTACCGTCTCCGAATGCTGTGTCCCGTGCATCGCGTGGAGGCATCGAACGGCCCCGGACAGAGAACGCTTAGCGAGTCCGGTCGGCGAGTTCGCTATGTCGACTCGATCCGTCAGGGCGAGAACCTGCGCAGCACCTTTGTAGCGATTCACGAACCATGCGGCGGAAATGGTAATCTGCCGATTCTCGCCGCGGAACGGTTAGAGGTTCCACCGAGTGCGGGAGAGAAAGCCATCGCGATCAAAATCCTGTCTACTTGGGGTGAATATCTTATTTTGAGCGAATTCGCGGAGGAAACCATTGTGAAGGACATCCGCTTCCAGGGTCGATTTGGCGTGTATTGCAGGCCGTCCGGTGGATCGAATTGGCTATTCGCATTGGGGGCGAAGACCCTGATCCAAGAAACATTCGGCTTTTCCGATATGCCTGCGGAGTGGCACGGAGGCGTAGAGAATAATTCGGAGAGTGTGGTCGTTTCCACAACAGCGAGGCCGGCAAAATGGCCTGATGAGTCGAAAGAGGTCCGGAATTATCTGATCGCATCCGATGGCAAGTACACGACGGGATTTCCAGTCGGTGAAATACGGGAAAAGGAAATTCATACAACGCGATTTCCGTTGCCGCCATTGGAGACATTCCAGGTATTTGCGGTACAGTACATAAAGGAATAGATCCGAAACAAGACGATCCCCTCGTGCATTCCAATGCGGACCCGGCAATTACCTGATCGACACGAGTCGCTTGGAATTCCTATAATTTCGTAACTTCTACATAATCCATTCCGACCGTCGTGCCGGCCACGGACAGCCATGTCTCCAGCCTTGTGTCCCCCGCCTGGAGAGGTACGGAATCGAATAGACAACTTGTTTCGCCTGCCGGGGCCGATCGGCTCAGCATAACGTCGGAAAGCCGCAAGGAAATCTGCGCTGTTTCCTCACGCGCGCGAAATAGGCACTGAATGCGATACGCGCCACCTTCGACTACCTTTACCTCCCAATGTCCCAGGGAATCCTCGCGCCATCCTGCACGTGGACCGCGCCAATCCTGCCGGGTCAGCACAGTCGGATTCTCGTATGGCGTGCCCAGGAAGATACGTGGCGGAAAATTACCATGCGTTTGCGTAACATCCAGGAGCCAATCCTCGTAGCCGGATCGCATGTGTGAGACAATGGTATCGTTCTCCTTTGCGATGTCGAATTGTTCTCCCGGATCGTTTAACAGGTCGTAGAGTTCATTTCCATTCACTAATTTGTACCTGTCGGATACGGCCGCGCAATTCCGGTATAATTCCGGAACGTCGCCTCGATGCCATTGGAAATAGAGAGTCCTCTCAGGAAAAGATCCGTGTCGATGTGTCATTAAAGGAAGAAGACTCGTGCCATCTATCGGATTCGAATCGGGAACAGGAATCCCGCAGAGATCCAGGAGAGTCGGCAGGATATCGATATGTGCGGCGAGACGGCCTATTGTCTGACCTGCCTGGAATGTGCCCGGCCATCGAATGAAAAACGGTACGCGGATACCCCCCTCATACACGCTGCCTTTCTGGCCACGCAAACCGGCCGTGTATCTCGGCTGTTGGGGGCCGTTGTCTGTCATAAAAATGACAACGGTGTCCTCAGATAGATTCAGATATTCAAATCTCTTGAGGAGTTTCCCGATGTTCTCGTCGATGTTCTCTACCATTCCGTATACTTTGGCGGTTTCCTCATCTAACCCCATGGTTACATACGGTTGAAAATAGCGTTCGTGGATCTGAAGTGGCGCATGAGGAGCATTCGTGGCCAGATACACAAAAAAGGAACGATTACGGTTCTCCTCGATAAAGCGGATAGCCGCATCCGTAAAAATATCCGTACAATAGCCGGTTGTCGAAACCGGCTTTCCATTGTGTTGGAGAACAGGATCGAAATAGTTACTTCCCCATGGAGGGTCGGAAGGCTGGCAGATTCCGCCGCCGTTATGAACGAGGGCTTCCTGGAAACCACGATCGATGGGCCGCATCGGATAGTTGTCGCCGAGATGCCATTTGCCGAAAATGCCGGTACGGTAACCGTGCGCAGCCAGGACTTGCGGCAGGGTTGTCTCATCGGGGTGCATCATGGCTCGTCCCAGGTAGGTATCCAGGACACCGGTTCGATAGTTGTACCGTCCGGTCATGAGGCTTGCCCGTGTCGGAGCGCAGACGGGCGAGACACAGAATCGGGTAAACTCTGTACTCTCCGAAGCCAGCCGGTCGAGATTGGGAGTACGAATGTATTTATTCCCATGGCAGCCGAGGTCGCCATAACCGTGGTCATCGGTAATTATCAGGACGATATTCGGTTGTTGCGCGGTGTCGGTCCGTCGATTTCCGCGTGTCTGGGCGGCGAGGATCCGGGGAGCGGACAGGGTCATCCCCAGGGCGCACGTTCCCCGGAGAAGTGTTCGGCGGGTAAGGGTATGGGGCCGGCTCATGGTTAGCCTCCTGGGCGGTCTGTTATTTGCCGGGCTATTTCAACGATTCCAGTTTTCGGTCGATCCGTTCAATCAGTTCCGCGACGTGGTGTCGTTCCTGCATAAGAATGTCCGGATCTTTCGTGTATTCGGTCAGGCTTTGCGCCAGGGTATCGGGGACAGCGAGAACGGTTGCAGCTTCATCCGTCAAAGCAAGAATATCGGAAGATAGTTTTTTCCTGCCGACGAGCGCATCGAGCCTCTCTTTCAGTAGATAAAGGTACTCATAATCCTCTATTCCGTCCCGGATGAGCGCCAGGCGGAGAGAGGCAAGCAGCGTTTTATCCGGGCCGGGGTAGATCAAATGGCCGTCTCCATTGTGCCGGGTAAACGTATGGGAATTCCAGGAAATCTCGGGCCATCGTTTACCGGAACGAACGGCGTCGAGCAGCGCGGGGTCGTCCAACGGCACAATCTCGCCGGTGGGTTCGACCGCCAGATTACTCCGCCACAGGTTGATTGCGTAATACAGAAATCCGGTGACCCGATACTTCCAGGTCTGCCAGAAGAGAATGCGCTGGTCGATTCCCTGGTAGTCGGTAAAGAAATTGGCATACGGATGTTTTGGGGCAACACAGACGTACCACCAGATCTCATCGCCTGCGGCCTGGCGCGCACGGCAGGTTTCTTCCTTATATTGGGAAGTCAGCGGAACGTAAATATCCACGCTCCCCGCCAGGGCCTCGCACGGCGGCTCTGTTGTCGCCCGGCGAAGGCCCGGATAACGCGAGCCTAGAAGATCGAAGATGTTTCGGATAGTCGGATAATCTTCTTCATTCGGCTCATCAAACGAGTAACAATAGGCGATATCCAGCAGTCCCTTCTCTTTCAGGAACGGATAATAGTCATCGAAGAACGCCAGAATCTCTTTTTCCACTTCGGGAGTCCAGGCAATTCCCCGTGGGATATGTTTTACGTTATACGCCGTCATTCCCCGTTCCAAACAGAACGGGATATCTTCCTTTCGAGGATTCGGCTCCGATGAGTAGATGTTGGTGGGATTGAGGCGGTAGGACAGTAAAAATTCATAATAGTTCCTCAACAGATCCTGTGGAATATCGCCTTGGATGCCGTACCAGGATTTGATTTCGCTTTCAAAGAAAGCAAACGCGGTTGTCAAATGCATCTTTCCCAGCGCAAAATTGTACACATGGACATTCAGGGGTACGGTTCGAGGGGCTTTCCCCGCGGCCCGGATTTCGATTTGCCCTTCATAGACTCCGGCGGGAATGGCCTGGGAAACATGAACGGTTAGCCAAACCGGTTGATGGGTTCCGGCAGGAACGGAAAACTCGCGATAGGGCAGCAGTGGGTCGGGTAGGGAACCGGTCAGGTCCGGTACGTATTCCGGTTCCCGGCAGGGAACAAATCCGACCGGGTTTAAGTTGATGTCCTGCGAGAGAATCACGGCTTTGCGATCTTGAGATATCAAGTCACTCACCCGAACGGAAACATCGTTTAATTCTCCGGTTATCGGCCAAATGGTGAATTGAGCGGATTCATATTCGTTTTGGGCGAGTTCAATTGCTACGGACCCGTCGACGATGCCCGGTGGGGTAGCGGATTGTTCCACTTTGAGCATCGGAGAATACACAAGAACGGCAAAATCCGACGGCTCACGATTCCGGGCGAGGTCGTGCAATCGGGTCTGAACAAGAATCGTGGTACGGCGGACATCCCTGGCCACTTCCGCGGCCTGTTGCGGAAACTGTTGCCACCGATCGAACGAAGGAGAAGGTGTAGCGAAATAGTCTTCCTGTTCCTTCTTGATCTCTTGAACCCGGGCCAGCACGCTGTTCCCCCGCTCAAGAATCTGCGCTGTGTCAAACGTGCCGGAAGCGGATTCCAGCTCTGCCAATGCGGCCCGAAGATCGCTCGTGTCTATCTCCGGCGGAGATCCCGCTTCGATGGGAAAAAGGCCGGTAGAATAAAGCGGATATTTCTCCGGCTGCAACATCATTTCCAGTCGAATCGACTCGGCATCGCTGGGAAGCGAAACGGGAATGGCCGTCTCGTAAGGTTCCCGGCCATAGTATTGGATTGTCTGTTCGGCGCGGATAGTTCCCCCCTGCTCACGTTGCACCTCCGTCACAATGCGCACATTCAGTTCATTCTGCTCGCTCGGAAGCAGTGTCATGCGCAGGATATGCGAACCGGGGAAAGTCGGCAGCGCATCCAGTGCGATCAGGCGCGGGCCTTGATGGGCAAACAGGATCGCACCGAACCGATCGGGGGCATAAAATGTGCCTCGGACCCGTGACCAGGAGATCAGTTCTTTTCCCCCGTAATTTCCCCGGCATACATTGAATCCCCAATAATGTTCCATTCCCTCTTCGGCAGCGCCTTCCAGCCCGTTAAACGGAATTGCCGCTTCGACCGTGTATCCGTACTCCCAACAGAGAACTTTGGCGGTCAATTCAATGTTCCACGACAAGTCACGAGGTTCGTAGCCGATGATCTTCTGGTCGAGCCACGCGCCATTTGTGTTGATCTGAATCTGATAATAATCCGGCGTGTCCGACGAGGGATTCATGAAGATTTCGATGTGATCGTCCCGCCACAGATCGCGATGATCGCGCTCGGTTTGATCGCTCTGCGGAGGTCGGTTCGAGAAACACATGATCCCCAGGTAAAGATTGGCTTCATCATAGGCGAGGCGGGCCACCGTTCGGTCCTTCGCCGGTTGCGTGCCGTTCAGCCCGACAAACTCGTGCAGGGGCGTGGCCTGGAGCCAGCATCGGTCCTCCAGATTGCCGTCGATGACCGGTGCGGCGCATCGGTTTATTGTCACATACGGCTGATCGCCGGTTTCGTCATCCGATGCGGAAACCAGGCTTGCCGCACACAACAGCAATGTGAGATACAAACTGGATCGATTCCATCGAAGAAAGTTCATATTCGTGTCCATTCGGGTCTTGAGGATTTTCTCAAAAGGATATCGCAAAATCGCAGATGTGACAGGCCTTTTTGCGCCGTACAAGTTCAATTGCAAAAATTGGTTTCCCGGAATCAACCGCAGGAACGACCCAACCCAGATTCGTCGTCAATGTTCGTAAGTGGTTGATTTTAATGATGTGAGTCGCCATTATCGGCGCCACTTTCTGTATTTCTGCTTGGTGCGGGGATGTCGGGTCACACGACAATCCATCCCCAAACTCCCGTAAATCTCCCGGTGTTTCGCCTCCACCACCTTCCGCACCTCCTCACTTACCTCGACCCCGTGAAATCCTCCTGCCCGCTCAGAGCCGTTTCGCACGGAACAACGCCGGTCGCGGACGCGGCGACAAATCCCCCCTAGCGACGCCAGCCCCTGTGTCCGGTGTCCGCACCCCTCTCCCAGGCCAAACCGTGACGAATTTGGGCTATGACAGAATCCCATTCTGCCGGCCCAATTTGGACGCGAAGATATTTGCAAAAAGCGGATTGTGGACTATTATTATAGAGACGGAGATGGAATGGCGCTTTTCGGAAGGATCGGCTTTGCCGGATGAATCTTTGGGATTGTTAAGATTCGTTGTGTCGAAGCCGATATTTTTCCTGAATTAGTCCGTCCGGATTTTTGGCTCCGGTTTACGACATTGAAGGATTCCATGGATTCGAAACATTCCGGGTACAGCTCGGCTCCCACCGCGAGGAGGATGTTTTCGCCTCACGAGCGGCTGTATTTCATGGTCAAGAAAGATGTTAAGCAGCTCTTGGAGACGGGGCGGAAGTATTTCAATGAGGGAGATATCGAGCAGGCGATCAAGCAGTACCGGAAAGCCCTGGATGTGGATGCCGGCTGTGCCTTGACCCATTTCAATCTGGGATACGCATATCATGAGGAGGGGCGCTATGAACATGCGCGGGAGTCCTATCTGAAGGCGATTGAACTGGAGCCGACCTGTTCGCTTTTCCTGGAGCATCTGGCTCGGCTGAATTTCGAAACCCTCGATTACCAGGAAGCGATCAAGTTGTTCAACCGAGCCTCTCTGGTCGGTCCGATCCAGCCTTTGAGCCTGGGTCTCTGGGGCCGTGCCTTGTATGAGTCCGGTTTGTATGAAGAGGCCATCGCGGCTTTTGAGAATCTGCTCTCGCGTGAACAGCATCCGGCCATACAAGTCGGGGGATTGTTCTGGCTGGTGGTGGCGAATTTGAAGCTGGACCGGATTGCACAGGCCCGGGTTCTTGCGGAGGAACTGCTGAAAGCGCCGGAAATCGAACAGAAAATCCTGCTGGACCTGGGCGAGCATTTTTTGCGGGTCAGGTGTCTCGAATTGGGCCGGGCCATTTTTGAGCGGCTCGCTGTGGAACATGAGGAGTTGGTCATTGCCCGGATGCGCCTGGAGGATATCCGCAGCCTGGAACAGAAGATCTACGAGACTCTTCCGAACCTTTTTGAAGGGGATGAGGAACGAGTCCTTCACAATTGCAGCACGTTGCGCAATTTCGGAAGTGATAAAATCTCGCGGGCGATGATTTCTTTACTGGATTCCTCCTCCCCGCTGATTCGCGAGGCGGTCCTGGATTACCATACGGCGTATGGATTCGATATTGTGGAGCAGGCGGCTCCTTTTCTGCATGATCCGGTTGATTTTGTCCGGCTCAAAGCGGCGGAGTATCTCGACAAATTGGATTCTCCAAAACACACGCCCCTGTTCCTTCCGCTGTTGGAGGATGAGAAGAGCGCCATCCGCAAAATGGCGGCGGGATTCCTGGCGCGCCATGGAACCATGGAACACCTGCCCCGCCTGGAAATGCTGTATCCCGGCGATGAGGACGGCAACGTGCGGATTGCAATGCGGGAAGCGATCTTCAAAATTAAGCGTCGCCACCAGGAGCGGGTAGATGCCATGGCCAACATGACCGTTGTGACCGAGCCGGAAGAGGTCGAATCCCCGCAATGTGTCTGGCGATCCAAGCCGTTTCGACTTGTCGAGGTTCTAGTCGTGCTGTACCTGATCTACAAGATCCTGTACCCGATTTTTTTCGGGTGAACGGGGTATTCCCGGTTGGCTCTTTGGTGCAATCCCCAATAAAATAGTGATTTGCAGTTAATCAAGATCAACGATCGTTTACAGGAACGCAGTTCATTCCGGGATTGAACAAAGCATCCTCCAGAGGTCATTCCCTTGCGAATCATCTTCACCGGTCGGACAAAACGAAGGACGCAGGCGGGGTTGCATCTAATGGATGGTTTTCGACACGCGGGATGCAGAGTGAAGTGGTTGCGTACCACTTGGTTTGAACAATTGTTCGGTCCGAAAGGGTTGATTGCCCGAGCGAGGCGGTTCCGACCGGACATGCTCTTTCTCTATACCCACAAACCATCTTTACCCATGGTCGAGTCCTTATTGGCTGACGGAGTTCCCATGTTGTTCTTTTTGCCTTCAATCCATCGTGAACCGGAACCGGAGATTCTCGACTTGGCTCGAAAAAGCACCATCTTTTTTATCAACAACCAGGGGCAACTTGATTTCTTTCGTGAGGCGGGATGTCAAGATGTTCGTTTCCTGACTCAGGGATTCGATCCCGGCACACATTATCCTGATCCCAATCCGCATCCTCGGTGGCACAGTGAGGTAGCCTTTATTGGAAAATGCCGCCCGGGCGATGGGCGATCGGCTGTCATTGAACCGCTCGCCCGCCGGTGGGATGTGAAATTGTATGGTTTGGGATGGGACGAAGTCGGATTACGCGCCGCACGGCGTGTAGTGTATCCGCCGCAATACCGCGCAATCTGCGCTGCCGCCGCCATCATTCTGGGAGTGGACACTCAGCCGGATATCCCTCTCTGTTTCTCCAACCGGACCTGGCTCACTCTGGGCTGCAAGGGTTTTCTTCTGACCAGCTATGTTCCACAACTGGAAGAGTTGTTCGAAAATCACAAGCATCTGGTGTGGTATCGGTCTCCCGAAGAATGTCAGGAAATGGTCGAGTATTACCTGGCCCATCCGGAAGAGCGAAAACGGATTGCACAGGCCGGGCATCAACTGACGTTGCAGAACTACACGTACGATCACATTGCAAAACGGATTCTGGATGCGTTTTACGAGAAGATGGGCATCCCGCCCTCCCCGGCTTAACGAGATTCGTTCTCATCCCTGACCTCCAACACCGCCAGGTACTCCAGGTCAAACGGCCAGAGAACATCCAGAAAAGACCGGACGATTCTGATCCGCGCAACGGTTCGAAACCCCACCGATTCAATCTGCGGAAGGAGTTCCGCACGAGTCCGGTATTTCTTTGTTCGCCACTCGATTCCAAACACATGCGCAAACAGCAGTTTCAGCGCCCGCCAGGGACAGAAGGTTCGCAAGTGCTGCGACTGGGCGATCAGGTATCGCCTGGTCACACGCCGGAATTCGCGCAGGACTTCCAGGCGGATTTCCTGCGGGAGAAGGCTCAGGAACTTGAAAGATAGAACCGCATCGAAGGTTTTATCCGGGAAGGGCAAGGCCGTTCCATCCAACTGCACCAGGTCGAATGCTTTCCGAATGCCCGCATATTTCTCCAGGCAGACTTGCATCATCTCCAGAGAGATATCTCCGCCGACATATTCCATGCGTTTGCGGATGACAAATTCGGTCCATCTGCCGGTCCCACAGGGGATATCCAGTACTCGGCTTCCATCAGGGAGAAGACGCAGTGCTCTGTCCAACGCTTTCTGTGTGGAGCGGTTGTAACGAGCGAGTGAAGGCGAACCGAATTTCCGGTCATCGTAAGTCCGGGCGGCCTCGGCGTCGCGGTAGTGGTATTTTCTGAAATACTCTTTTGTCATGCTTTTCATCCTGTCTCCGGTTGGCATGGCAAAAAATGATCTCCCTGTGGATCGAACCGTTCAAGGGAGAAGATATGACTGAGACGATAGTGCGCCGGCTGTCGCGTATCCCAAATCAGTCTTCCTCTCTGTTCAGAAGGGGTTTCCAGAATCATGGCGACCGGAGTTTCCCGGATCTGCTCTCTCATGCTTTTCTCAACTGCGCTGCGCCAGATCTCGCGCAGCTCGGTTGGAGAGCCTGTCAGATCCTCTCCACGAAGTCCTTCGGGCAAATCCGGGCCGGAAATCCATTCCAGAATCCGCCCCGCATCGTATTTTCGATCCATATAAACCAGTCGTGTGTCCGATTGGACCGTGCGGAAATACGTGCGGTTCTCGCAGCATTGCCCGGCGACTGTCGCAATGCGTCTTTCCATACGCTTCCGGTGAACCTTGTCCCACGAATCCCGAATGGACCGACAGAGGAGGCTTTCGGATGATGCATACACAGCGGCCAAGTCTAACCGCTCCCTCCGGTCGTAGTATGCGCTGAAGTACTCCAGAACCTCCGAAATGTCCTCGGTTCGCCGCTTTATATCCCCCGGCCAGAGAAATCGGGATCGGTGAAAGTCGATGAAATAGAACCGCATTTCATCCGGATCGATCAGGATATTCCCGGGATTGAGGTCGCCATGATACACGTTGACCTCGTGTATTCTTCGGACTGAGGCGAGAATCCTTGTCAGGACCAGGCTGACCTGTCGTCGAGCGGATTCCCCCCGTTCCTGAAATTGTTCAAAACTCCATGTGCCCAGAGTTTGGAGATTGGACGGGGACCGGATAACCAGGACATTTTCCACCTCGAACGGGAGCTTTCTTCGAATCCCCACGGCAACAAGATCGTTAACCGGTACCCCGGCGCCTTGAAGTTTCAGCATAATTCGGGCTTCGCGGCTGGCGGGCGGTGTGCGGAACAGGTAGCGAATGGAATTGCGTTTGTATGTTTTTACGTAAATCGCGCTGGTTGCGCGGTCGCCGGGGAGTCGCCGGATGCTTTTGTGCCCGGAATCCTTGATCGTAGAGGTGTCTTCCGGCCGGTCATCCGGGCGGGAGAGGATCGTCAGAATCCGCCGCGCCGACTCCAATTCGGAGCGTGGAACACGCCATACATAAGGTGGTTCCACCACGCGGACAAGAGGAAAGCGCTTATGTCCCCACACGGGCATCTTCCCGGCTGATTATCCTTTGCGCGTTGATTGGCAACTTTTGTGTGCCGAAAGTCTGTGATTCGCATCTTACGGCTTTCTCATGGATTTTTCATCCTGAGCCGATTGCCCCTTTTTTCGGCGCAGCACGGCATCCCGAAGGATGAACTCGATCTGGGCATTGACACTTCGCAGTTCCTGCTCAGCCCATCCGCAGATATCCTCCCATAACTTAGGATCGAGACGCAAGAGGAATTGTTTTCGCTCTGCCATCGGTTTCTTGTCACGGATAAAGCGTTCCGGTGTTCACGATCGGCTTTGCGGATTCCTCGCCGCACAAGACCACCATGAGGTTGCTGACCATCGCCGCCTTGCGTTCGTTATCGAGGTCAACGATTTTCTTTTCGCCGAGGAGCGTCAGGGCCATTTCCACCATTCCCACCGCGCCTTCCACAATCTGCTGACGTGCCTGCACGACTGCGCGCGCCTGTTGCCGACGCAGCATGGCTCCGGCGATCTCGGAGGCATACGCCAAGTGGCTGATGCGCGCTTCAATTACCTGGACTCCGGCGTGGCCCAGACGTTCCTGCAATTCCCGCTGCAAGTCATGGTTGACATCTTCTGTTCCCCCGCGCAGGGTTAACTCATTCGGGTCCGTCGAATCGTAATGATACCGGCCTGCCAGGTTGCGGACTGCCGCCTCACTCTGGGTGGACACGTAATCGGAGTAATCGTCCACGTCAAACAGCGCCTGCGCGGTGTTCTCCACTCTCCATACCACGACTGCCGCAATATCAATCGGATTCCCGCTCTTGTCGTTCACTTTCAACTTGTCGCCGTTCAGATTCCTTGCCCGAAGGGAGATTTTCTTGACCGACATGAACGGGTTCCGCCACCAGAAGCCATTCTTTTTGACCGTTCCCTTGTAATCGCCGAACAGCACCAGCGCCGCGGCCTCATTGGGCCAAAGCACAAAGAATCCGAGGGTCATCAGAATCGCGGCAATCAGCGGGACCGGGATCCACAGCCACGGTTTCGGTGCGCCCCGACCCTGGACCGCTATGATCCCCTCGATGAACAACCATACAAAAAGGGCATACGCCAGCACAGTGATCGCCAGCATCCTCCATCCCGAAACCGCCTCACAAGTCTTCTCGTTCGTCATTCTATTTCTCCGAGAGATGATATGGTTATGATATCAATTCAATATCATATCGCAGAATTGGTCCTCGCGCAAGAGGCGAGTTTTTTTCTCCTTTCTTGCCTTGCGAAAGCCTCCGATTCTTTGATTCCATCACACCAGCGATTATGATATATCCGGCACAAAAAATAACCCGAAGTTTCAGATTGCTTTAAGAAGATAAGGAGGATTCTTGGTGCGCATGAAATCCGGATTTACCCTGATTGAGCTGCTGATCGTGGTGGCTATTATCGGCATTCTGGCAGCGATTGCCGTTCCGAATTTCCTGAATGCGCAGACACGGGCCAAAATTGCGCGGGTAGAAGCGGATGCGAAAAACATCAGCACCGCCATTGAATCTTATCGTTTGGACACAAACGAATACCTGCCCGACGCCCGGTCCGGGCTGTATGTGCATTTTTCATTGAATTGGGAGGACTATCCCTCGTCCGGGAAACACCTCACCACGCCGGTGGCCTATATGTCCTCCATTCCGTTCGACCCGTTCAGCAGCAAAGTCAAATTCGAGGGATGGACTCCGATCCAGAATGCCGAACAATATCAAAAGGCGATGTTCTTTCTGAACCGGAAGTACAATGAGGGTATCAATTCCTGGGAGCCGGGACTGCCGTTTGAGCATCTATTCAGGGGCGCGCAATGGCACCTCTATTCCGTGGGACCGTCCGTTGATTACGGATTTCGGGAGCAGATGACCGCCTGTTGGATGATTCCGTACGATCCAAGCAACGGGCTGACCAGCCGTGGGGGGATCTGGAGGATCGGGCCGTAACGATTGGGGATTGCGAATTGAGGTCCGAAAATCGCAGACCCGGCATCGGAGTATAATCGCAGAGCCAAGCCGTCATTCCGGCGCAAGCCGGAATCCAAGCCAGTGGATTCAGTCAATCCGTCTCTTTTCCCAGCTCATTCAATTGATTTTCCGGTGTCTCCGCCAACTTGGCAAAGACGTCCTCCGCTATTCTTACTACTCGCTGAAGCACGGGTAATGTGTGCGCCGTGCTGATAAACATGGCCTCAAATTGCGAGGGAGGCAGCAATATCCCCTCATTGCACATCAAGCGCCAGAATGCCCCGAAAAGCGCGGTATGGCTGGTCTTGGCGGACCGGAAATCCGTGACCGGCCTGTCGGTGAAGAAGACGGTCATCATGGAGGCGACCCGGTTGCAGGTCACGGGCAAACGCGCCTCTTTGGCGGCGGTTGTGATTCCTTCGGCAAATGTGGAGGACTTTTCCTCCAGGTCATCATACAATTTCGGGGTTTTGAGAAGAGAAAGTGTGGTGATTCCGGCGGCTGTCGCCAGGGGATTTCCACTGAGTGTTCCCGCCTGGTACACATCCCCGGACGGGGCAATCCGGGACATGATCTCGGCCCGGCCTCCGTAAGCGCCCACCGGCATTCCGCCGCCGACAATCTTGCCCAACGTAGTGAGATCCGGCAGTACACCATAGCGCTGCTGCGCACCCCCTAACCCGACCCGAAATCCGGTTATGACCTCATCGAAAATCAGCAGGGTCCCTTCCTTTTTGGAGAGTTCGCGCAACGCCGTGAGATAGCCCTCTTGCGGAGGAACAACACCCATGTTGCCTGCCACCGGCTCGATGATATGCGCGGCAATCTGCCCCTTATGTTCCGCATAAACTCTTTTCACTGCCTCAATATCGTTGTAAGGAACCACAAGGGTGTCTTCTACCACGGAGGGCGGAATCCCCGGTGTCGCGGGAATGGAGAGAGTTGCCATGCCGGAACCGGACGAAGCCAGCAGGGCATCTACGTGACCGTGATACCCGCCCGCGCAGATCAGAATCTTGTTGCGACCTGTGAAAGCCCTGGCAAGACGGATGGCGCTCATGGTCGCCTCGGTTCCCGAATTCACCAGGCGAACCATTTCGATAGATGGAACCATCGAGACAATCATCTCGGCAAGTTCCAATTCCCGCTCTGTCGGGAGACCGAAACTCAAGCCGCTCTTAACCGTCTTCTGAACAGCCTCCACAACCTGCTTGTGGGCATGACCCAGAATTAAAGGCCCCCAGGATCCTACAAAGTCGATATACTGATTCCCATCCACATCCGTGACATAACACCCTTTACCACCGGCAATAACCGGAATACTCCGGCCCACGGCTTTCCCCGCGCGGACAGGACTATTCACGCCTCCGGGGATCACTTTCTGAGCTCGCCGGTGGATTTCTTCAGACGAATTTTTCATTGTTCACCTGCCATGAAGCACATCGCTTACTGACTTTCGCACTGGGGCCTTCCGCGCTCCTCGACCCCTCGGTCCGATGGATTCAATCAATCGGCCTGGTTATGCTCATTCGGAGTCTCAGATTATGATTATGATAAAGACCACGCCAGGATAGTATATGGTCTCTCGGATTCTTGTGCAGCGAACACCGGCAAGATTGTCCGGGATCGGCCGGCGTGTCAAACAGGGGAATCTCAACCGATTATGACGCGATATCCGCTCATGCTGGAACTGACAGGTCGAACCTGCCTCGTTGTCGGTGGAGGAGCCGTGGCGTTGCGCAAGATCCGGGCACTTCTTTCTGCCGGAGCCAGAGTGCGAGTGGTTGCGGAAGAAATCATTCCGGAGTTGCGTCTTTGTGCGACAAACCCGGAATTGGAATTGAAAACCGGACGCTATGAGTCCGGCGACATGGAAGGGGCAGTCCTGGCGATTTCCGCAGCGGACGATCCGGAGATCAATCGACAGGTGTCTGAAGATGCGGACCGGCTTGGAATTCCCGTGAATGTGGTCGATGATCCCAAACTATGCACGTTCACCGTTCCCGCTGTTCTTCGACGCGGAGACCTCCTTATCGCGGTTTCGACAGGCGGGAAGTGCCCAGCGTTATCTGTCCATATTCGGAATGTCCTTGAACATCGGTTCGGACCTGAGTACGCTGCCTATGTGGATTTTCTGGGCCGGATGCGAGAGTGGATCCGCGCTCAGTTTCCCGATGACCCCGTCATGCGCAGGAAAGCAAATCGGAAACTTGTTGAACTCGATTTGCTTGACGATATTACCCGGGACATGGAAACCCGGGCGGAAGAGAAAGTGAAACAATGCATCTTGTCCTTATCGGATTAAGCCACAAAACGGCTCCGATTGCCGTTCGCGAGCGGGTGGCCTTTACTCCCGAAGATCAGGAAACCGCACTTCTTCAGTTGAGAAAACATGAGGATGTAGAGGAGTGCATGATCCTCTCGACGTGCAACCGGACGGAAGTCCTTACGGTGTTCCGCGACGGTTGCACCGCGCCCGATCTTCCGGTTCGGTTCCTTTCGAAGCAGAAAAACATCCCCATGGAGGAGTTGCAGGAACATATTTATACCTTCATAAATGCCGATGCCGTGGAGCATCTGTTCCGGGTTTGTGCGGGATTGGATTCGATGGTCGTGGGGGAAACACAGATCGCCTCACAGGTGAAGGACGCCTATTCCATGTCATGCTCCTGCCGGTGCAACGGGCGTCTTTTAAACCGTCTTTTGCACTGCGCTTTCGCGGTGAGCAAGCGGGTTCGCACCTCCACCGATATCAGCAAGGGTAGCCTTTCGGTGAGTTTTTCCGCTTGTGATCTCATTCAGAAAAGACTGGGGGACCTGAAAGAAAGAACCGCCTTGTTGATCGGGGTGGGCGAAACGGGACGACTTGTGGCACGGGACCTGGTGGAGCGGGGAATCGGACGTCTGAGAATCACCAACCGCACGTTCCATCGCGCACAGGAATTGGCCGGGGAACTGGGGGCCGCGGCTTTTCCTTTCGATCATTTACGGGAACAAATCGTTCAGGCCGACGTTCTTGTCTCCGCGACTATGGCTGAAACGCATATCCTGACCAAAGCGGATTTCGAAAAGATTGTCTCCGGCCGATCCAATCCCCTTGTGTGTATGGACTTGGGGGTTCCCAGGGATATGGACCCGCGCATTGGTCAATTGCCGAATGTCTTGCTGTACAACATTGACGATTTACAAAGTATCGTAGAGGAGAATCGACGCAAACGGCACGAGGAAATCCACAAGGGATACAGCATTGTCCGGGAGGAACGGGAAAACTTTGTCGATTGGTTTCGAACGCATCGTGCAGCTCCTGCCATCGAGGAACTTCAAAACATGTTGGAGCAGCTCCGTGCCTCGGAGATGGAGCCGTTGAAAACCATCCTTCAGAGCAAAGACTATGAGATGGTGGACCTGGCGACAAAATCCCTGATGCGAAAGATCCTTCATCATCCGATTCTCCACCTGAAAGAAGCGGCCAGGCAGGAGGATCCCTGCGGGCAAATCCGCCTGATCGGTGATATTCTGGGAATACATGACGATTAACGCTTCTCTTCGAATTGGAACACGCGGCAGTCTTCTGGCCTTGCGGCAGACCGCGCAGGTCCGTGGCGCGCTCATTCGCGCGCATCCCGATTTGTGCGTGGAGATTTGTATTATCAAGACGACAGGCGACCGGGTTCAAAACACACCGTTACCGGAACTCGGAACCCAGGGGATTTTTACGAAAGAAATCGAGACAGCGCTGCTGAACGGGGAGATTGATGTGGCGGTCCACTCCCTGAAAGACCTGCCGACTCAGATGCCGTCCGGACTGGCGGTTCACGCGATCTGTGAGCGGGTCTGCCCTCTGGATGCGCTGATTACGCGGGATGGGGTGACATTACGGGAAATGCAACCGCATTCCACAATCGGGACCGGCAGTGTCCGCCGTCGGGCGCAGCTGCTTCGGCATCGTCCGGATTTGACTCTGGTGGATTTGCGCGGGAACCTCGATACGCGCCTCAAGAAGGTCGATTCTCCCGGCGCTCCCGATGGCGCGATCCTGGCGTGCGCGGGATTGCACCGAATGGGATTGGAGCCTCGAATCACAGAGGTGTTTGACAGTCGGATTATGCTACCTGCGCCGGGGCAGGGGGCAGTCGCTGTCCAGGGCCGAGCGCAGGATGAAAAAACCGCCGGGATTCTCTCGATCCTGGAATGCCGGAAAACCCGTGCGGCGATCACCGCAGAGCGTGCCCTGATGCAGCGGCTCGGCGGGGGATGTCATGTCCCACTCGGTTGCCTGGGACAGATTGAGAATGGCGGCCTGACGCTGGAGGCCGGTGTGTTCAGTTTGGACGGAACCGCCGCTGTGCGGATGTGTCTTTCGGGGGATCCGGATCAGGCGAAAGGGATCGGTATCCGTCTGGCCGAACAGATGCTCGCCGAAGGCGCGGAAGAAATTCTCGACGCCTGTGACCGGACCCTTCATTCGGGAACATGGCAAACACCCTCCATTCATTCCGAGGAACGATCTTGACCGGAAAAGTGGCATTGGTTGGAGCCGGTCCCGGCGATCCGGGGCTGATGACAATTCGAGGACGCGAATTGCTGTCCCAGTGCGATGTTGTAATCTACGATGCGCTGATTTCTGACTGTATCCTGAATGTTACGCCGAAATCGGCCCGCCGCATTTATGTCGGCAAACGGGCCGGTCAACAGGCAAAACCACAGGAGGAAATCAATGAACTCATGATTCAAGAAGCCATGGCCGGCCGTTTTGTGATCCGTTTGAAGGGCGGCGACCCGTTCCTGTTCGGTCGTGGCGGTGAAGAAGCGCTGTACCTGGCCGAACATGGAATTGCTTTCGAGGTTGTGCCCGGAGTGACCGCGCTGACTGCTGTCACGGCGTATGCGGGGATTCCGGTGACGGAACGGGACCTGAGTTCCTGCCTGATTGTGGTTACCGGCCACGAGGATCCCGCGAAGGGTGAATCCGCAGTGGATTGGTCGCGTATCGCCCAGACACCCGGAACCATCGTGCTGTTCATGGGTATCCACAATCTTTCGGGGATTGTCCGCACTCTCATGGCTTCGGGCAGAGAGGCGTCTACTCCCACGGCGGTGATTCAGTATGGGACCCTGCCGGAGCAGCGCACGGTGGTCGGTACGCTGGGTGATATCACGGCACGGGTGGAAGAAGCCGGTGTGGAAGCGCCCGCGCTGGTGATAATCGGCGGGGTGGTCCGTCTTCGCGATCGCTTGAATTGGTTTGAGAGTCGCCCCCTGTTCGGCAAAACGATCGTGAACACGCGGCCCAGTGACCAGTCGGCGGAACTCTGCAAGGCGCTGTCCGATCTGGGGGCCTTGGTGATTTGTTTGCCGATGATTCGGATTGTCCCGCCGGAGGACCCGGAACCCCTGCGAAATGCTGTCAGGGGTCTCGACAGATACGACTGGATTCTATTCACCAGCAGCAATGCGGTGGATGCCTTTTTCGAAGCGCTTTTCAAGGAAGGTGCGGATGCACGTCGCCTGGCGGGATGCCGCATTGCCACAGTGGGAACAAAAACGGAGGAAAGCCTGCGCGAGCGCGGAATTATCGCCGATCATACGCCGGAGCAATTCTGCTCGGATGCCCTGTTTCAGTCCCTTCATGAGCGTGAGAGCCTGGCGGGCCGACGGGTACTCTGTCCCTGTTCGAGCATTGCACCGAGCCATCTGGAGAACCGGCTTCGCGCGGCGGGCGCGGTGGTAGACCGTGTGGATGCTTACGCCGTTGTTCCGGAGAATCCCGAAATGCCTGCCTGGGAACGGATGCCGGATGCGTTCTTATTTGCCAGCCCCTCCGCGGTGACCCATTTCGCAGACTGGGCGGGGAAAGATCGCCTGGACAAGTTCATGGGACACTCGATTTTTGTTTCCATCGGTCCGGCCACCAGCAAGCGCATGAACGCCCTCGGTATCCCTGTTCAAATCCAGGCGGAGGATCACAACGCAGAGGGATTGGTCAAGGCGCTGGTGAGGTATTTTGGGAACTCCTTGTGAGGGTAAGATATTTCACACCGAGAACAGGAGCAAGAGAATGATTCAAGCCTGCCTGGATGCCGCGGTGAATTGTCGGCACAGCCGCATTTGGGACCGCAGGGCCAGGCTGGTGTGCCCGCCCTCTTTTCTTCTCCCGATTCCGGCTCGTGCTGAAACGACGGCAACGAAGCTTCACTTTTCTCTCCCGATGTTTTGTCTTATGGCACAAACCTCAAGGAATAAAGATCGGCGTCTTTAAGATATACTTTCATGCGCACTGTCTGCCCGGAAAGATGCGACACATCAGGACCGCCTTTCCATGCGACAGTTCCTTCAATCGTGTCACCGAACAACGGGACACAATCGTCCATGGCGTAACCCGCAATCGGCTGCCCCTCCTGATTCTGCAATTCCACCTGCATCATCCCCGCGGCGGATGCAGAATAGTTCATCACCAGCCGATTCCCCTTGAAACGGAACGGTTTTGTCGTCATGAGTCCGCCGGAATAAGGGCCGTTTACCGAGACAAAGCCATCCGTTCGCAATGTGCAGCGCAAGAGGTGATGGGAGGGCTGCGCATAATGTTGGGAATAATAGATGGACATTTCGGTTTCCCCGGTGGGGACGACGCCTTGGGCGGCCATATTGGTACGTGACACCCAGTTGCCCGGATCGGGGCCGGGGCGGAAAAACCCTTCCATGAACCTTGTGTAGCAGGAACTGTTGCCGCGAATGCTCATGAATACCCCATCGGCGGCGTCCGAACCGTATTTGGCATGGACCCCGGTGGCTCCTGCCTGGTTCTCATTCAGGACCCGGCGTTCCGGCATGAACCGCATGGGAAACGCAATATAAATATGCGGAGCATGGAAATATGGATGGGTTTGATTTGTATAGAGATGCTCGGCAGGAGTCGTGGTATTCACGATATCGCCATTCGGGAGGCGGATGGTGTATTCGTTCGCATGAGCGAATGGGACTCGATACGACAGCGGCTGCGCATCGGACCATTGAATAAAATCATCCGAGGTCGCCCGGCGGATGGAACGAACACCGTCCACGAATTTCCGGAAGTAGCAAACATAGCAACCCTCCGTTTCGCTCCAGAAAGGGACATTCTGTGAATCGAATTCGCCGTGTCGGTCATGGGTAAGCACAGGCTTCTCGTGCCATTTCTTCCAATGAATCCCATCGGCTGAATCGAAGGCGGCCAGTCCTCCATCCACAGACCCCAGCGCTTTGTATTTTTGCTCCTTTGGCACATCCGGATGCGTATCGAGGAACGGCGCGAAATTGTGCGTTCCCTCGCCGCGAAGTATGACATTGTTCTCTCGTGTACCGTTGATTTCATAAAGTCCCAGGTTGGGGCGCTCCCAGTGGATACCGTCGGAGCTTTCCGCCATACAGGTCACTTCCGCATCCGCCCGGTCAACATCGGGAAGGCCCCGGTAATACATCCGGTAGCGGTCACCGTCCTGGAACACCGTAAAATAGCCGCAAAACAGTCCTTCCCAGGGTCGGTCGAGCGAAAGAGCAATGTTTGCCGGTTGAGGCGAGTGCAGTTTCAACTCCGCGCCATCGAGCGTTTCAATCAGGAAATCATCCACAAACAGTTCTCTGCGGGAGCCAAGGTCGAGGCTATCTCCAAATGCCGGAACAAAGTCCAAGAGCAGCACGAACAAAAGAAAATATGACCGAATCATGATGGCTCCTTTCAGATGACGGGTTTTTTTCAATCTCCTCACTCAGTCCGAGAAACTTCCTGTTTCCACGGCACAAGGTAGCACGACACCGGCCAACGGGTAACAGAAATCCGTCGTCTTCCCTTTCGAATGACCTGGATTCCGGCTTTCGCCGGAATGACGCCGGGGGAGAGCGGGCGTCCCGCCTTCAGGTTGATCTTCCTGACGCAAATGCTTTCTAATTCCAAGAATACCCCACAACCCGGCATAGACACTCCAGAACAGAAAAACCGGTTCCAGCGGGACACGAAACCGGGCGCGGGCGAAGTAAATTAACACCGCCAGGATGTGAAAGAAAACTACAAGGTGCATCGCGCGGCTGTTTGGAATCTCTCGCCAAAACAATACCCCACCGCAAATCGACAGGATCAGAAACAGCCAATTCCAATCTACCGTTATTAGTCGCATACGCGGAAAAAGGGCAAATCGCAAATCATATCCCTGGTCTCCCATCGGCCAGACCGGAATTCCCGGCCTGAACAGATACACCAGCTTGCGCCATGTATCTACCAGCGTCTGGCCGGGATGATCGAGGATGTAGCCCAGACCCAGCCGAAAAAACAAACGGCTTTCCTCTACCTCATTCAAATCCGTCCGGGCGCGGATCGCCTCTTTTTCGCCGGTAGACCAATACGAATATCCGGCATGGTGACCGATATAAAAATTAACGCCGCCATTTGTAGAGATAGGAACGAATGCGTGAAGGATCAGCGCATTGCGAATTGTCCACGGAACCATCGGAACACAAAACAGAAGAAAATGAAGACACCATCGCCCCATCCGCCATCTCCATTGTCCCCCTTTCTTCCCGCCGGGGAGACACCGCGCATCCGCATAGAAAAGGGCCGGGAGATAGAATACCGCTGCGGGACGAATGAGCGCGAGAATGCCCAAAAGAAAAGCGGACCATGAACAAAAAGCAGGACGGTGTGAACATCCGCAAAGGAAGAGAAGAAAAAGCAGCAGCAAAAATGTAAAAAGAGTCTCGGTAAGAACAATCCCTGCAAGGAAAATATGACTTTCATAAATCGCGAGCAGTAGCCCGCTGAGAACCGGAACTCCCCTCCGTATAAGTAGTCGTTGTTCCTTCTGCAACAGAACGGCCCCAAGCAGATAAAGAAGAACACAAGACCCGGCCGACAACACCCCCTGCACAACGCGCACAACCGTCCAGTTCCTTCCCACAGTCCAATAAATCGCAGCAAGAAACAACGGGTATCCGGGGGGTCGGTAAGCCAGGTACTCGGGCGACATGGCGAGACCGTGCCCTCTCAGGAAATTGACCGCCGCACGGTCGTAATCTTCCATGTCTGAAAACAACGGTGGATGCGGAGCAAACGCAACAAAAAGTCGCGGAAGGAGGGCCACAAGGAAGAGGCCGGCGGCTGTCCGGAAATGTTGGCTTTTCATAACCAGGTGGAAATACAGCCTCTTAATCGCCTCCTTCAAACCGGGGCGGCGGTATCGGAACAAGCCATTGCAACCTTTGGATCAGACCGGGTACGTGTTTTCTCGCAATACGGTAAATCTGTCTGTAGTCCAGTTTATCATACTCATGGCTTACAACATTCCGCAATCCGATGATGTCTTTCCCAGGCCGCGCCTTCCTCACAGACTACCAATACATCCACATCGCTGTCCGGGCGAAACGCATCGGTCAAAACCGAACCGAAAAGAGAGAACTCCTTTATCCGCCACTTACGGCAGAACTCTTCGATGCGACCAAATGGAATATCTACACGAGCGCCACCCACGGCTTGATCTCCGGATTGACGATTGTTTTTTCGCATCTCACTTTCCGTACTACACGAGAAGAGTTACAGGGATAGACAACCTGTTTCGGAATCCTCGGGGGCGATCCATACCGAACGAATCGCCCCCGATCATGATCTCTTACTTCCTGGAAATCTACTCTTCCCAACCGGTCTTAGTCGGCTCGATGTAGATTTCTTCCGGGACCTGCATTTCCGGACTGATCGGTTCCTCCAGATGAACATGGAGCGGTTTCGGCAAGACTTCGCTTAAGTTCTCTACATCCTGAAACGGGCTGCTGTCGTCGGTTAACTCGAACGGCAGGTACGCCCACTGTTCAAGAAACACCGAACCTTCCGGGATCTTGATCAGATGCTGCGGATTGTTGCTCCCATACGGATAGACAAGGGCGCGTGTCCAATACAGCCACGGTCCGACCGTGATATATAAATATGGGTTCAGCGTTCTCAGTTTTGCCGTCAGGCCGCTGTTCAGATATTCCATTTGAATCCCCGCGTAGCCGCAATCCTTTGCGCGATCGAAAAACGCTATCCAGGGGGTATCATCCGGCATGATCCACTCGGTCAGGTCGGGGTAATCGACAATGCGTCGGGTTTCCGCTTTCCCCTGCCGGGCATCCCACCAGGCTGCCTCATCGAAACATTCCCGCGCAAACACCACTTCCGAATTCCGGATTACCTGTACCGTTACATTATTTCGGACATGGACCGTGGAACGGAATGTGAAATATGGCAATCCGTCATAAAATTTGTAGACAATCGAGCACATCAATTCAGGCATCAGCGGCATTTCTCCCCACTGCCGAATAATCAACGCTACAGGTCCCCGGACTTCCTCTCGTTCGTAGTCATACTTGCCCGGTTCCCAGTCCGAGATATGCACCCAGGCGCGCGGCGGGGCATACGCGCCGGGGTTCCATTGAATCGCCCCGTTCGTCTCTTTTTTATGCACAAACTTGTATTCGGGTTTCGACTTGATAATCAGTTCATCAAGCATCCCGTTCATCTTGTGCATTTTCAGGTGGTAGAAATCATTCTCAATTACTATACCGGGCGAATTACCGGACACTTTCAGTGTGCTGGGGTAGCTGGGCGCTTTCGCATCGGGATTGTTATAGAACACCAGGTACACACCGGAGGATTTCGCCTCCGCCGAGGCCATGAACAGAACGGTTGCGCAACGGGTGGGAACCATCATCTTCGGCAGAAGTTCTCCCTTGGCGTTGTAAGCCGGGGGATCGGTCATATTCACTTCATGAAAGTCGATCACCTGGCTGGGGATTTCCTGATGCGTGCGGGCTTGACAATCGTATTGAACCACGCGGATTTCCCGCGCCGGATCCCGAATGGTATCGGGGTACATCAACATCGTGAGTTCGACCGGCTCGCGGGTACGTCGAATCCCCTCCGACTCGGTCACTACGGCGCTTTGGTAATTTTTCCAGGCCGGGTCCCAGTAGCCGCCGTTTGCCGGAGCAGCGGCGGTTGCTTTTCCCTGGTAAAGGTTCTTTGGATTGTCTCCCAATTGCAGCGTAATCTCCACCTCGTAGCTCTTACCGTTTTCCCAGTCCATCCGCCCATAAAGCGTCGGATTTGAGTACACTTTTTTGACGTGCGGGTCCTTTACCCGGTAGGCCAGAGCCATACGCCGCCATTCCTTGGGGCGGTTCGGATCCGGCGTTTCCCCTTCATCCACAAGGAAATAGTTCCGTTCCGGTTCCGAGTTAATTTTGATTTCCTTAACGGAAATCGTATCGGGCTTCGGAAGATTCAATTTCGCCGTGTAATGATAATAGGGTACGGCTACAGTGGGTGTATGAATCTCGAGATCGGTGATGTTCAGCGACTCGGCCGCCCGGACTGTTCCCGAACCGAAAACGATCAGGCCGATACAGATTCCCCAAACGCCGATGATCGAGAATCCGGTTCGCATGGTATTTCTTTTTCTCATGCTCTTTCCTCCTTATTTGCCTGTGTTGTTATTCGCCGATTATGACGGTTTTGCCGGTTTCGCGTGCTTTTCCGGCTGCCTCCCAGATTGCAATCGCGCTTTCCATAATCATGGGCGACACTCCCGGTCCTTTGCCCCGCACGTAATCATAGAAATGTTGCAGGGTAATGATGGAGGAAGGCCGGGTGTGTTTATTCTCGTAGTGCGCGTAATAAGTGGCTCCCTCGCTGACCGTGTACAGTTCAAAAACCGTATTCGGTTTTCGGGGAGCGAGTTCTCCGATCACTCCATCGCTGAATGTAACAATCGCTTTCCACCCGGCATCCCCTTGCTCGCATCGGACAGAAACGGGTTTCCGTTCACCGGTCATCATCAACATGTGTGAGATCGGGTGGATATCGCCCGCGATATTGGTGCCATCCCAGCCGGTGCTGGTAACTTTTGTCAATCCACGGTCGTCAATCTTCGACTTCACCTGCAATCCCGGCTCGCTGAACAGAAGAAACGAGGCGGACATCAAGGGAACTTCTTTCTGTTGGGCCAGTTCAATCAATTGATGTGCCTGGCTCGCCGTCGCAGCAAGGAACTTATCCACAAACATCGGATGCCCCGCCTCCAGGCATTTGGAGACCAGCTCCAAATTGGCCTCGCCTTTGCCGCCGGTATTCACCAATACGACACAGTTGCACTTTTCCAGAAGTTTCTCCAGCGTGTCGCACTTCGCGATTTTCTTCGGCTCTCGTGTGATAGAAAGAAACGCATCGGCTCCTTCCGGGCCGGCATGACAATAAACAGCGGAAATCTGCATAAATTTCCACTCCGGCCACGCGGGCGGCAACTCTTTCGAGAACAACAAATCATGCGCCAGACCACTGAGGTATTCCTTGGATTTCTCTTCGGAAATAATAGACGGACCGAACATGAAACTGTGATCTTCTTTGGCCGTTGTGAGAATCACGCCGATGCGCACATCCTCCAGCGGGGCGGTAATCCCGTGCGGGATGACCGTCATCACCAGCGACAGTCCGACAATGCTCTGCAAAACCCGAATGCGATAGCCTGTCATTGATCTGTTCCTCCTCAGGTTTCGTTTCAGAAATTGAATTCGCTTTTTATTCTATTACGGTACGCTCTGTCCGTCCAGCGGGTCGTCTTTGCATGGGAAGAGCCATGCGGAGAGGGTGAATCCCCAACCTCCGGATATACGAAGGGGTTGAATCTAATTAACTTATCTCCCTACCGAATCCTCACTGATCTTCGGGAAAGGGGGTCTCCGTCACGAGTTCGCTTTCCTCCCTCTCGTTCGGCAAGAGATGGCCCACACACAGGAGATTGTCCCTCACGTAGCGACTCAAGGTTGAGGAAAGTTCCTCGGAAGTGATGGACTGAATCATGTCGGGATATCGAACCACACTCTCGATATCGCCCAGAATCCGGGAGGACCCATAGGTGTGACTGATGGAAGAAACCGTCTCGTTCGAAAAAGCGTAATTGGCAAGCGCAATCTTCTTGCCGCGCTCGAGTTCCTTTTCATCGGGCGGGGTGGAGGACAGACGATGCAGCTCGTCCAGGGTGCGTTTTTCGACTTCCGGGAGATTCTTCTCATCAGTTGCCGCTTCGGTCACAAACAGTCCGGCTCTGACTTGAGACCAGCAGGAGGCGCTGATCGAGGAAACCAGCCCCAGTTCCTCTTTCAGCAGGGTATATAAGCGGGACGAGCGGCCCTCTCCGAGCAGAATCGACGCAAGGTCCAGGATCGCCTCATCGCGGGTTCCAGCAATTCGCGGGGTGGGATACCCCAAAAGAAGATAGCTCTGGTTGACGGGCATGTGCAGATCGAACGTTTGGGGCGAGTCGATCATCTCGAAAGCGCCGTTTGTCACACCACAATTGGAGGGAGACATTCCCTCCAGGAGATGTTCCAGCCGGTCCCGGACCTCGTTGCGGTCCATGTCGCCCACAGTCACCACCGTGATATTCTCCGGGGTGTATTTCGTGCGCAGAAACTCCAGGAAAACCTCCCGGTCAATTCCGGCCAGACTCTCGAATGTGCCCAGGATATTCCGGCTGTATGGGCATCGAGCATAGGCTGTTTCGTCGAATTTCTCGCAGAACCTGGACCAGGGCGTATCTTCGTGGCGCTTGATCTCCTCGTAGATTACCTGTCGCTCGCTTTCGATCTCGTGGGGATCGAACAAGGGAAACCGCAAGGCATCGATCAACACTTCCATGGCCCGCTGCCCGCCGCTAGAGGGCACCACAACATAATAATGTGTGTAATCCCAGGCGGTGGCGGCGTTGTTGTATCCGCCGAGACCCTTGATCGCACGATCCATCTCGCCGACTCCCAGGTTTTTGGTTCCTTTGAAAAACATGTGCTCGTAGAAATGGGACAGCCCGAGATATTCTTCGGGTTCTTCCGCCGCCCCCACGGAAACCCAGACATCAATGGCGACAATGGGCACAGAGGAGACCTCTTTTGAGATGAACGTCGCCCCGCAAGAGAGGATATCCTGACGGTATGGCAGTAATGGATTTGTGAATAAGGACATGCTTCGATTCAATTCCTGCAGGAAGATTTGGGAGAAATCAAACAGGAATCCTGGAGCGCGATTCCCGTTTGATCGCCGATTTGCGGTTGCGTTCGACACAATCACGCAAATATAGATTGATCAGTTGCTGATAGGGAATCCCTGTCTCTTCAGACATGCCCTTGAAATAATGGATGATATCCACTCCAAGACGCATGGTGACTTGCCTTTTGAGGCGGCTCGCATGGGGATCCTTGTTGCCCTTCATCGTGGAGAAATCATACTCTTTTCTCGTGGTTCGCATCTCGCATAGATTTTGCTCTCTTTTTAAGTTGATTTTCCGCATCGACTTAACCCGGTTCCCGAATCTGCAGGATTTCCTCTTCGAACCACTCCACCTGTTTCTTCCCGTAGATTGGAAGAACCCAGCGAGTGTGGTGGGCGTAAGGACGACCCGGCTTAATATCGCAAATCGAAAGAGCCTGGATCAGCTCCTGATATTCGGTATCGTTTGCTATGTTTATTCGGATCTCAAATCCTTTCTTGTATTTTTGTTTCTTGGATTCTCTCAAAAATCTTTCGTGAATGCGATGTCTGATTCGACCGCCTTTCCTGTAATACTTTTTTATGATCCTTATTGCGCCGCGCCGTTTCATGGGTGCTTTTTTCATGATTCCGATATCTCTTCAAACAGTTTGTCCCGCCTTTGCATCACGGGGCAATTCTATAATCCTCTTTCCGGTCCTGTCAATCTCGGATTTCGGGCGTATCTGTACCGGGGCGGGGCACAGACCTTCCCCGGCGACTCATTTCGTCACCTGTCACACCGATCCGGCATGACCTCCCTCTCCTTCCGGGAGAAGGGCCGGGGTGAAGGAATCCGACACGCGGCATCGCTCCTGCGACTACTTCAGAAACTCCGCGTAGTTCGGGGCTGCGTCGCCGGGGACATCGCCGAACGTCCAGTTCAGCGCCTTGACAATCATGCCCTGGAACATCGGCATTTCCCACACATCCTCACGGTGTCCCAGGGGGGAAATAAAGACACGACCTTTTCCGTAATTGCTGCACCAGGTAATCGGGTACGGCGGAATCTGGTAGGCATCCCCTTCCATGCCCGCTGTGTCCAGCATCAGCAGAATGTGCATGTTTTTGCCGAGGTTGATGTTTTTGTTCACATAGTACTCATCGATCATGCGGAACTCAACCGGCAGGCCAACTATCGCCGGGAATTTCGGATCGACTACCTTAATCGTCGTATACTGCTGCTTTCCGTGGGTCAGGAACTCTCCGCCCATCATGGTCGTAAACTCTTCATTTCCATGGAATGTATCGGTCACGGTATGCGAACCGAAAAATCCCCCACCCGCGCGAATCCAGTCCAGCAGTTCTTTCCGGCCCTGTTCGGTCATCACGGAACCGCTGTCTTTCTCGCCGGGCTGAGTCAAATCACCCGTGGTGTAAAACATCACTGTGTCGAAATCCGCCAGGTTCTTCGCGTTAATTATCCCGGCATCCTTTGTGCAGATCACGCGGAATCCGTTCTTTGCGCCCAGCTCCACCATGATCTGCTCCGAGTGGCTCAGCCGATCTCCATTGCGTTGCACCACACTGTGTTCAAAACCGGAGGATTTTGTCAGATATAATACCGTCCGTTCCCGTTTGTTCTCTTTTGCATCCACTGTTCCAGACATGGTCATCAGCGCTCCTATCGTCGTTACCAGGGCAAGAACTCCGAACCTTTTCATTGTGAACACCTCTTCGCTTGAAATGATGGAATATCCAACAAGGAAGTATAAACCAAGCGCAGGGGCAAGGCATGCCTTGCCCCTGCGCGATACCGAACCGGCAGGATACCGGGACCATGCGAAATACCCCTCGCCCTTACCCTCTCCCAGAGATTCTGCCCCCCATAATTTCCGCAGTCCCCAATCTGTCCCTCTTCCCTCGAACTTCCCGCCATTCTGCGCCATGATTTCGAATGGAAGAACGAAGGTTCCGTATTGCATTCATGATGACCACGAACGCCCGGCGAAATCTCATCCCGGCAGCCCTCCATTTCCTTCTGCCGTTGATGGTCTATTGGCTCACCCTTCTGCCGGGAACCGGGTATCGCGGCGACACCGCCAAGTTTCAGTATCTCGGCAAGATTCTCGGGATTCCGCACAGCACCGGCTATCCGCAGTATCTTCTGCTCAACCATCTCATGGGTCTGCTACCCTGGAAAGAACCGGCGTACGGACAGAACCTGCTTTCCGCGCTGTTGGGTGCAGGAGCAATCGCGCTTCTGTTTTTCGTGTTCCGGCGGGTCACAGGGGATACGCTGATTGCCTCCGCCGCCGTTCTGCTTCTGGCGTTCAGCAGACTGTTTTGGGGCCAGAGTATCGTGGCGGAGGTTTATGCCCTGCAGATGCTCTTCTTTGCGGGTATCATGTATTGCGCAGTCCGGTGGCAGCAGGAAAGGGAATCGCGTTGGCTTGCAGCAACCGTGTTTCTTTACGCTTTGTCGTTCGGCAATCACGCCAGTTCGATCTTTTGGCTGCCCGGCCTGTTTTTATTTATCGGAGATGTGGACCGTTCGGCGCTGCGCAGACCGGGATTCTGGGGTATGTGCATCGGTTTTGCAGCGCTTTCTCTGTCCCAATATGCCTATCTGTTTATCCGCTCGCGTTCGGATTGTCCTTATATCGAAGTCGGCATTCGAACTGCCGGCGACTTCATCCGTTTCGCCCTGGCAACCAAATTCCACGGACGCATGGTGGGGTTTTCCTGGCATGATTTGTGGTATGAGCAAACCCATTGGTTTGTGTCGCTGTTCTATTTTCAGTTCTTCTCGGTCGGGTGTTTTCTTGCAGCGGTCGGACTGTGGGAATGTTTCTGCAAGAACCGCCCGTTATTCTACCTGACTTTTCCGGCGTTTTTGTTTAATGCCCTTTTCGCGCTCGGGTATCGCGTAGATGATGCCGCCGTATTCGCGCTCCCCTGTTTTTTTCTGGCGGCATTCTGGATCGCGGTGGGGATGCAGGAAGTGGCGGAGCGGTTTCTGCGGAGATGTTGGCGCATACTTTTCTTTTTGCTGATTCCGGTGTTGATGGTCTCCAATTGGTCGCTGGTGGATCAGAGCAAGAACATCCTGGCCCAGTTGGCCACGGAACGCATTGTCCGGTTTGTTCCTCCCGATAGTGTGCTGGTCACTGAGGTTTACCAGGCAGCGCACTATTTCCGGTATCATCTGTGGGCAAAAGGAATCCGAAAACCGGATGAGAATATCTTCGTGGCTCAGGAATGGCGACCGGAACAGCTGGCCGCCTACCTTGCGGGACAGTCGCCCCTGGTGGAATGCGGGATGGAAATCCCGTTGGGGCTGCACCCGTTTTTCGCCGACTGTCCGCTGCTGTTCAAAATGAAAGGCGAGAAGTTCGAGCCGGTCTTGTTTTTTGATTATCCCAATGGTTTGCGGGAACCCGTTCTTTTCGAGCGCGTAACCGAATCGCAGGGCGTGAACACCAGCCGATCCTTTTGACGCGACACCACACCATGGCCCCGAAACACACAGCGCCGTCCCCCTTTCGTGGAGGAGGCCAACTCCCGAATCCTGTCGATGATGTCCAGAGTCGGGTGAAGGTCCGGCGCGATTTGGCCGAGCAGGCGCCGCACAACACGCCGTTGATCCGCCGCATAAAGAGAAAGGAACCCCACCCTGGACACGGCGATCTCGTGACCTGTCCACTGAGCGAACCGCTCCAGCCATTGCGCATCCGCCAAATCATGGGCTTCCGTTTCCAGTCGCGCGATATCCGCCAGCCGTGCCAGCGCCTCACGGACACGCGGATTGATCCTCTCTAACCGGGGCAGGATTTCATGCCGAATAAAGTTCCGGGTCAGATTGAGATCGGCATTGCTCTCATCGACCCGGAACGGGCATTCCCGTGCCTGAAGAAACTCCAGAACCTCGTTTCGTGTCACATCCGACAGGGGGCGGACAACTCGGCAGTTTTCAATAGTCCATACCGGCGCGATACCGGCCAGCCCCTCGATCCCGCTGGAACGCACAATGTGATGAAGGACTGTCTCCGCCTGGTCGTCCAACGTATGGCCTGTGGCGATGCAGGCGCAACGGTATCGCCGAGCCAGGCGAAGGAGATAGTCATAACGCTCGCGGCGGGCGACGGCTTCAAGGTTCTCTTTTTCTTCAGCGGCGAATTGAGCAACAGCGATTCGTTTTCGATGAAATGGAATATCGAGTGATATCACCCGATTTCGGATAAACCGCTCGTCCTCATCGGAGCATTCGCCCCGCAACCCGTGATTCACATGCGCCGCACGCAGCGCCCAGCCGAACTCGTGCGACAACGCATACAGCGCTAACAGCAGCGCGGTCGAATCCGGCCCTCCGGAAACAGCAACAAGGACGCTCTCACCCGGAGCAATCATTTCATATCGCTGAATGGTGGATTGGATTTTGCCCAGTGTTCGCTCGATGATCGGCTGTGGTGCGGTTTCTTTCCCTCCCCAAGATTGGGGAGGGTGCAGGGCAGGGTTGATCGGTCCGAGCGATTCAACCCCCTCTGTGTCTCCAATCTTGGGGGAGAAATCTTGCGGAAAGACTCGTTCCGAGACAGCCTCACGACTCTTCCGGCGCGGTTTCCTGGACATGAACGATCTCCCGGAACGTGATGTTCATGCGGTTAAGCGCGATAAGGCCCGCAATAATCATCGGGACAATTTGCGAAAGCCATAGAACAATAGCAAACGCAGAGGCCTTATCGGCCGATATATTATACAGCTCAATCAGCACGGCCTGGGCCGCCAAGTGGTAAATCCCGACATATCCGGGGGCGCTCGGAAGCGCCACGGCGAGGCAAATTGCCACCATGGTCAGAATCGCCCCCATAAAGGAAATCGTATCGGACATCCCGAACGCCTGGATCATCACATACTCCGACCAGCCCAGGAGCAGCCAAACCAGCAGGGTCAGGAATGCAGTCCAAACCAGTGATGCCGGACGGCGAAAAGTGGAAAGTCCACGCTCGAATGAGACGGTCATTTCCAGGATTTTCCGGCGCAACGGACGTCCCCAGATCTTTTCCGGAAATGGTCGCGTTATCCATTCGACAATTCCCCGGGTCCATTCCGGCAGATAGGTCAGAAACAGCAGCGCCGCCGCCGCGCCGGCCACAAATACCACGGAGGCTTTCCCGCCGGTTTCAATAATCAGCTGCAAGTTGCTCCGTTCCTCAATCCGAGGAGGCGCAATCAGCAAGACCGCTCCCAGCGCTACCAGAATCCCCGCAAAATCAAAAAATCGCTCCACAACCACGGTGGCCAGCACTTCCGTAAATCGGCGCTGTCCTTTTCGAGCCAGCACAAAGGTCCGGATCAATTCCCCGGCTCGCGCGGGTAATACGCTGTTCCCCATGAAGCAGATACACATCAGCGCAAACAACCGCCCGGTCGGCTCGTGCGGTTTACCCAGAAACGACCGCCAGCGCAACGCCCGAAAATAAATGGAAACAAAGTTCAACAGAATGGAGGGAATAAACAGGATATAGGAAACGGAAAGGACCGTCTGGAAAACATCACCCCAACTGGTGAACTCCTGAACCTGTCGGTTGAAAAAATAGAAACTGATTACGCTGATAATCAGCCCAACCCAGACTTTGACATCTTTCAGCATGTTCATCCTATTCCCCTGAATCGGCGTTGGAGGATTCGTAGGCCCGTTGGGCCGCTGCCAGGATTTCAAGTAACGGCTTTCCGGTCTCGCGATGGATACGCAGGCAATCCTCGTACTCCGGCTTGAATCTTCGTTCCACTCCGGCTCCCCAAACGGCTTTACCACGCACTGTCCCGAATGATGTTTGGACTGTGACCTCTTTGCGCCGCAGAATCCGCCGCTCGACCCGATGCATTCGAACCCCGACCGTCGTACTCTCGCGAAGCGCCAGCTGAGCCAGGTCCTCCTCACGGCCTGCCGGAGCCAACACAGTTACCAGCGTACCGGGACGGTTCTTCTTCATGTATACCGGGGTGAACATTACGTCCAATGCTCCTGCGCGAAATGCATCCTCCATCAAGACACCGAACAACTCCGGACTCATATCGTCAATCTGAGTTTCAATGACTGTCACCTCATCCGATGTCTCGGAATCGGCTGTCCCGACGAAAACACGCAGTATATTTGGAAAGCCGACATCCTCCAGGTCGCCGGCTCCGACACCGACACCCGTGAGTTCCAAGGACGGCATCCGTTCACAAGGTTCCGCGAGAGTCTTTACCGGCGCAGCCCCATCGACTGTAACCAGGTTCCCCCGGTATGGCCCGGCGGCAATTCGAAATCCCTGCAACAGGCGTGTAACGGCAGGTCCGGGAACCAACTCCAAACCATCGCTGTGACCTGTACGAACCTCCGAAACAAGCAGTCGTTCGATTCCCGAAAGATAAAACGCGGCAACGACAGCGGCGATCTCCGCAATCATTCGATTCGATAACGGCACGGCGGAAACCGTCTTTCCCGACGAAATGGCCTCCGCTTCGACCAAATCTTTGAGGGCTTGAATGACAGGGGTACGAACCGGCTCCGGCAAGTTCCCAAGGGCAGAATCCGAGAGTTTCTCCCTTTCGGGCATGTTCAGAAAAACCCGCATCGCGGCGATTCCATGTTTCTCTACCCGGCGATATTCCATCCTTAAATCGGGGATTGCCGACGAACGCAGCAGGGATTCCAGGTCATCAGCGGATACTCCCTGATCCACCAGCGCACCAAGGAGCATCCTGGCCGAAAGTCCGTAAAAAGTCTCAAGATAAGCAATTTTCACCGTTTTTAACCTGTCCGCGATATGAGCATAAGGGAAGAAACACGGTCGAACCAGTGTGCCAAAGATGCCTGAAATGGGCATGTCAAAGAAAACCCCTTTACGGTCTTGTAAAATACGCCGGAGAATGGTATATTGTTGCTTGAAAGGTGGGGCCACGGCTCCGCCTTTTTCCTTGTTCGCCTCTGGAATCGCTACGGAGGAAACAGGATCATATCGGATCGTATGCCCAAAAAAAACATCAGAATCGTGATCCGATCCCCGGAGATTAGGAATTATGAGCAGCAAAGATGTCGTTGATATCCTGGAGCGCATCAGCCTGGAAAAAAACATTCCACTGGACTCGCTTTATGACGCTTTGGAGTCCGCCCTGATTACGGCAAGCAAAAAAATGCTCGATCCGGAGATCGACGTCACGGAAGCGGAAATCGACCGGGAAACAGGTGATTTTCGCGTATACGCCACCAAGACGGTCGTGGAAGAAGTAACCAATCCAAACCTGGAACTCGCCCTCAGTGAGGTACAGGAAGAAATCCCCGACATAGAGCCGGGCGAGGAACTGACGGTGGATGTTACGCCGACCGATTTTGGCCGAATCGCGGCTCAAAGCGCCAAGCAGGTGATTACCCAACGTATTCGGGAAGCCGAACGGGAAATGGTCTATGACAAGTATAAGAACCGGGTCGGCGAACTGGTGATCGGAACCGTGCAGCGCCATGAGAAAGGAAACGTGATAGTGGACTTGGGGGGTGCGGAGGCCTGTCTGCCGCGTTGCAACATGGCTTTCGGCGAACGATTCCGGTACGGCGAGCGAATCAAAGCGATCATCTCCGAGGTTCGTGACGTGCGGAAACAACAGGCAAAAGAGTCTGCCCCAACCGGCCACCATGACCGTCGCGACAGGGATCAGGTCCCGAAAGATGCCTTGGTGATCCTTTCCCGCAGAAGCCCCCAGCTGGTGATCAAATTGTTCGAGCAGGAGGTGGCGGAGATGCGTGAAGGAACCGTTTCCATCCGCCTCATTGCCCGCGAACCCGGAAAGCGCAGTAAAATCGCCGTCCTCTCCTCCGATAATAACGTCGATCCGGTCGGCGCCTGTGTCGGCATGAAAGGCTCGCGTGTTCAGATGGTCGTTCAGGAACTGCGCGGGGAAAGAATCGACATTGTTGAATACAGCGACGATAAACGCCGATTTGTTGCCAATTCACTCAAACCGGCGGAGATCGAAAGCGTGGAACTGAGCGAGGATGGGCGGCGGGCATTGCTTGTCGTGAAAGATGAAGAATTGTCTCTTGCCATCGGGAAAGGCGGCCTGAATGCCATGCTTGCATCTCGCCTGACCGGCACGGAAATCGATATCATATCGGTCTCCCAGCTTGCCGAACGAGAAGCGGAAGCCAAAAAGGAATTGCTGGAACTGCCTTCGGTCCACGATGCCGAGGCGGAAATCCTCATGGGAAAAGGACTGCTTTCGGCAATCGATATCGTGGAATATGGCCTGGAAGAACTGAAAGCGCTGGAAGGCATGTCTGAAGACACTGCGGAGAAAATCTATCGCGAGGCATTACGGGAAATCGGGGAACTGGAACCGGAACCCGAAGAGTCCGAAGAACCTCAAGAACCCGGAGAACCCGAAGAATTTGAAGGACCCGGAGAACCTGTAGAACCCGAAGCGCTGGAAAAATCCGAAAAACCTGAAGAAAAAGGAGAAACGGGAGAAACGGAAATCGAGTCAAACGACGATCTTGCCGAGGAACAAATCGAAGACACACCGCAAGAGGACGAAATGGAGCAGATGGACGAGACGGAAGATGAAGATGCGGATAACGAGGACATGGCGACGCCTGAAAATCTCGACGAGGATATGAAGGATCAGCCTGGCTCCATCGGAACGGCCTGAACCGGTCCATTCCGAAACAGACCGAGGCGTCTATTGCCCAATCGACTTTGGGGCACACTGATCTGCTGACTCGGCGCGCCAATTGCAGATGGACTTGTTTCGATCGTTCCGGCTGCATGTGTGAGTGATCCGCACGGAGGTTGCAAGTAAAGATGCGAATTAACCAGATAGCACGTGAGTACCACTTGGACAACAAGGATATTATTGCTTTTCTCTCCTCCATCGGACATAGCGGGAAAAGTCACAGCTCCAGTATTGACGAGGACTTGCAGAAACGGATCCTGATTCATTTCGGTGTGATAGAAAGCCTCGAAGAGGAAGAACCCCAGAAGACAAGCAAATTCAAACGGGTAAAACGCCCCAAGGGATGGACGCCGAAGCCGGCCGAAGAAAAGGAAGTTGAGGCACAAGAAGCCGAATCGGTAACCGTTAAACCTCCAAAAGAAAAACCATCCCTGGGAATCAAGGCCCCTTCCAGACTCGCTGAAGCCAAACCCAAAGAAAAACCGGTCGAAGCAAAGAAAGAACCGGAACGAGAGGCCGAGCCGAAAGAAAAACTGCCTGTAGCAGAAGAAACAAAAGCCGTCACACCGGAGGAACCGGAGATTGCACAGCCCGGGAAAACCAAACCGGTAATCCAGGTTGAGTCGGTAACTTCCCAACAGCAAGTCACCGACACGGAAAGAATACAGGTCTCTGACCGCGGGGTAGAGCCATTCGAAGAGAAGCTGCCTCCCGGACCGAAGGAGCTCTTCCCCCAAGTTCCGATTGAGGTAATTCCCGAGAAAACCGCTCATAAAAAAGCAAAAGCGCGTAAGGACGCCGACGAAGCCATCCGAAAAGAAATACAGAAACTCAAACTGAAAACAAAACGGGGCGCCGAGCCGACCAAGGTGATTGCCGGACCCATCGATCGTCGCATGGGGCATGGAATCCCGAAGGGCAAAAGCAAGAAAGCCTGGAAACGATCCAAGCGTGAACGACAGGAAGCCCAGTTGGCGGAAGAACTCGAACAGATCGAACATGATCGCACCACTCTGAGAATCCACGAAGCCACAACGGTAGCCGATATCGCTAATGGATTGGGAATCACCCCGGCGGAACTGATCTCCAAACTGGTTCAGCTGGGAGTCATGGCCACCCTGAACCAGCGCCTGGACTTGGACACCATCCAAATCATCGCGGATGAGTTCGGTTTCGGCATCGAACAAGTGGACCTGTTCGAGGCGGGATTGTTCAATTACCTGGGGGAAGAGGAAAAAGATCGGGAAGACCAGCTGGAACCTCGCCCCCCTGTTGTTACCGTTATGGGACATGTGGACCACGGCAAGACAAAACTCCTGGATGCCATCCGGAAATCCGATGTGGTCTCCGGGGAAGCCGGTGGAATTACCCAGCATATCGGCGCGTACGATGTCCGAACGCCAGGAGGCCGGATTGTCTTTGTCGATACCCCCGGTCATGAGGCATTCACCTCCATGCGGGCACGCGGCGCGATGATTACCGATATTGTCGTCCTGGTGGTGGCAGCCGATGACGGTGTCATGCCCCAGACCGTTGAGGCAATTCACCACGCCAAGGCGGCGGAAGTCCCCATTATTGTGGCAATCAACAAAATCGATCTCGCCGGAGCGAATCCCGACCGGGTCAAACAGCAGCTCGCCGAGCATGGCCTGATCCCCGAAGAATGGGGCGGAAAAACTATGTATGTGCTGTGTTCTGCCCTCAAGCGTGAAGGGATCAATGATCTTCTGGAGGCCATCCTGCTGCAGGCAGAGGTAATGGAATTGAAAGCGAATCCCAAAGCCAGACCGCGCGGAACCATTCTGGAAGCCCGCCTGGAACAGGGGCGTGGCCCGGTAACAACGGTACTGGTGGAACAGGGAACGCTTCATATCGGCGATCCGTGCATTGCCGGGGTTTATAGCGGACGTATCCGGGCGATGTACGATAATCGCGGCGAGCCGATCCACGAAGCCGGACCGTCCACTCCCGTCGAAATTCTGGGGCTGGAGGATGTTCCGTCGTCCGGAGACCCGTTCGTTGTGGTTCCCAGTGATTCCGAGGCAAAACAGATCAGCGGTCGGCTGCAACAATTGCAGAGAGAACGGCAACTTCAGAAAGCCAAACGGGTGACCCTGGAAGATCTCCATGCACAAATCCAGGAAGGCAAAATCAAGGAATTGAATTTGATCGTGAAGGGGGATGTTCAGGGTTCGGTTGAGGCGCTGTGCAGCAATTTGGAGAAAATCGAAAGCCAGAAAGTTCAGGTTCAAATCATTCACAGCGGGGTGGGAGCGATCAGCGAATCCGATATCATGCTCGCTGCCGCGTCAAACGCTCTTGTGATCGGCTTCAATGTGCGGCCCACGCAGCGGGCGGAGGATCTCGCTCGGCAGGAGGGCGTTCAGGTTCGTACCTACCGGATCATTTACGATGCCATTTCCGCGATTCGGGATTCCATGGCCGGTCTTCTGGACCGGACATTTGAGGAGAACCTGCTCGGACGGGGCGAAATCCGCGAGGTGTTCCGCACCGCCAAAGGATTTTCGATTGCCGGGTCTTATGTCCGGGATGGCCGACTGAATCGAAATGCCAATATTCGAATCATTCGGGATTCGGTGGTGGTTCACGAAGGCAAACTGGCCTCCCTGCGCCGTTTCAAGGACGATGTTGCCGAAGTGCCGCAGGGGATGGAATGCGGGATCGGCGTGGAACGATTTAACGACATTCGGGTCGGCGATGTGGTTGAGTGTTACGAAATGAAAGAAGTTACGCCGACCCTGTAACTGGAGACGCTTTTTCGTTCCCGGTGGAAACCGCCAATGACCTATCTTGGCCTGTTGGAAGTAGCGATCCGTATTCCAGGCTCCGACAGCCTGAAGGCCAAACGGCATGTTCTCCGAAGCCTGAAGGATCGCATTCGCAGCGGGTTTAATGTCTCGTTCGCAGAAACCGGCGAGATGTCCACCTGGCAGCGGGCCGATTTGGCCGCCTCGGCGGTCGCTGCAAACCGGCACAAAGTAGAAGAGGTTCTGCACCGGGTATTGCGGATCATACAAAATAACCCGGACGTTGAGGTGCTGGAATCGCATATTGAAATGTTTTGACATCCTGTCCAGGCGGAAGTGGTCCGGTGAGGTGAGGTGTAGATCAATGCGTACAAAATCTTCGTATCGAATCTACCAGGTCAATGCGCTCCTGAAAGAGGAAATCGGCAAGATTCTGTTGTACGAAATGCGGGATCCGCGCCTGGAGGGAACCGGTATCACGGAAGTCCGTACCAGCAAGGACCTTCAGCACGCCCAGGTGTTTTTCACCTGCCCGGGCGACAAAGAGGATCCGCGTGTTGTGATGGAAGCGTTGGACCACAGCGCCGGGCATATTCGTCATGTCCTCGGTCAGCAGGTCCGTCTTAAATACATCCCGGAGCTTCGGTTCACTATCGATGATTCGTACGACCGAGCCGACCGGATTCTGGAGATTTTGCAACATGTCGATCTTGGCCATGAGGAAGAGAAGTCGTCCGACGGAGGACTATAAGAACCTGGATGGGGTTCTGAACATCGACAAGCCGCCTGAAATGACCTCTCATGATGTGGTCGATGCGGTCCGGCGTATCGCCGGGATTCGCAAGGTGGGCCATACCGGCACACTCGATCCCATGGCGACGGGCGTGTTGCCCCTTTGCCTGGGGAACGCCACCCGTATTCAGGAATTCCTCGTTGCCCAAAACAAAGAATACCGAGTGCAGATGCGCCTGGGGATTACCACGGTTACGCAAGACACCAGCGGTGAGATTGTGGAAGAACGGGATCTGGGTTCCATCGACGAAGATATTGTGCGGGAGACTCTCCAGCGGTTCGTGGGTCCGCAATCCCAGATCCCGCCGATGGTTTCAGCCAAACATCACAAGGGAAAACGCTTGTATGAGCTGGCCCGTAAAGGCGTGGAAGTGAAACGTGCCCCATGCAAAATCACAATTTATGAGTTGGAAATCGAGAACATCGCCCTGCCCTATGTCACGTACCGGGTTGTATGTTCCAAGGGAACTTATATCCGAACCCTGTGCCACGATTTGGGGCGCGAGTTGGGAACCGGCGCCGCCATGTCGGACCTGATCCGAACTCGCTGCGGGGCGTTCACCATCGAAAAGGCCGTCGCGCTCGAAAGCATGAAAAACCCGGAGGATGTCCGGCAGCATCTGGCTTCCATGAGCGAATCCCTGTCGAATATGCCGTCTGTGCTGGTCGGGCACGAGGGCGCACAGAGCCTGGGGGCCGGTCGCGCGTTACTGGGGGTCTCTGTGGCGCGAGTTTCCGCACCCTTCGAGGCCGGGGACCGGCTGCGGATCCTTGATCGCCAGGGAGTCTTGCTGGGGGTGGGGGAGGCGCTTTTTCCCTCCGACCAGATCAACGGCATGGGGGGAAATCTGCGTGTTGTAAAGCCGGTGAAAGTTTTCTTCGGCCAGAAGTAATGGCTTATCCCTCGCCCGAATGGAGAGAGCGTGGTATAATAAACAATTCCGGGTGACGACATCTGTCACCCTCTCCCGAAAGGAGGTGAAAAGTTGTCTATTACGGTTGAACGCAAGCAGAAAGTGATCGAAGAGTATCGAGTCCACGACACGGATACCGGCTCGCCGGAGGTTCAGATTGCCATTCTGTCCGAACGGATTGCAAATCTGACCGAGCATTTCAAGTCGCACAAAAAGGACCATCATTCGCGTCGTGGATTATTGATGATGGTCAACCAGCGTCGCCGATTGCTGGATTATCTGAAGGAGCATCAGATCGATCGGTATCGCGCGATCATCAGCAGACTTGGATTGAGACGTTAAAGAATCTGTGGAGGAGAACGAGTCGATTTACGGGTACTGGGCGGACTGAATCTATTCCGTTGTTGGGTTTTTTCAGGCACCCCGATTAGGAGGACGGATCTCGGTTCGAGGTCTTTCATCCTAGTCAGGGTGCAAACGAGAAAGTTCAACATGCCCCCCGCCTCCTTCTCCTCCACTTATCAGGTTATCGCATCTGTGGTTAGTTCGCTTGGGGTTTATCGCCAATAGAATGCGTGAAGGATCAGGGATACATGAAACCTGAATCCGATTGGACCTTACAGCCTTTCCCACCGAAACCGCTAACCGGAGCCGACGGCATTGGTTTGTCCGTATTGCGTATTCGCAATGCCCGGCACACATCACAAATAAACGGAGGAATACCTCATGGCAATACACACGGTGACCCGTGAAATCGCGGGTCGTACACTGACTTTGGAAACCGGCCGACTGGCGAATCAAGCCGGCGGTGCGGTTGTCGCCCGCTACGGCGACACAATGACCTTTTCCGCCGCTACTATGGCGGCTCCACGTGCGGGAATCGATTTCTTTCCCCTCACCGTGGATTATCGAGAACAACGTTCCGCTGCCGGGAAGTTCCCCGGTGGGTTTTTCAAGCGGGAAGGACGTCCCGCTGACCGGGAAACCCTCATCTCCCGGTGCATCGACCGGCCTCTCCGGCCGCTTTTCCCGGAAGGGTTCAATAACGAAGTCCAGGTCCTCGCTCAAGTCCTCTCGTTCGACAATGAAAACGATTCCGACATTCTGGCGATGATCAGCTCATTCGCCGCCCTGGAAATCTCGGAAATCCCTTTCAACGGCCCCCTCGCGGCTGTCCGAATTGGAAAAGTCAACGGAGAGTTGATCGTCAATCCGACCATCGAGCAGATGCAGGCAGGGACCCTGAACCTCACGATTGCCGGGAAACGCAACTCCATCCTGATGGTCGAAGGCGGAGCGAACGAAGAACCGGAAGAGACGCTTCTTGCGGCATTCGACTTGGCGCTGGAAACCATGACCCCTGTCCTGGATATGATTGAGGAACTCCGCTCCCTCGCGGGAAAACCCAAAGTGCCCGTTGATCCGCCGGTTTCTCTTCAGGGACTGGAGACAAGAGTCTGGGAGATCATCGGCGACCGGTTCCAGCAGGCCAACGAGATCAAGGACAAACGCCAGCGACAGGCAGAACTCGACAATCTGTGTGCGGAAGCTGTCGAGAAAATACTGGAAAGTCACGAGCGGGAGTTTGCCGCCACACTGCCGGATAATATTGCTACCCGCGAGGCAGTCGAACAGATCGCGACTCACCTGACCGGAAAAGAGACCGCTCGCCTGGTCGCACAGGTCAAAGAGGCATTCGGGAACATCGAAAAACGCGAATTGCGAAGATTGATCCTTGAAGAACATCGCCGTTCCGACGGCAGGGCGCTGGATGAGATTCGGCCGATCTCCATTGAGGTAGGGATGATCCCGCGCACACACGGTTCCGCGCTCTTCACACGAGGCCAGACTCAGACCCTGGTGACCACAACGCTCGGCACAACCTCGGACGAGCAGAAAATCGACGGCCTCCTGGAAGAGTATTACAAGCGATTTCTCCTGCACTACAACTTCCCGCCGTATTGTGTCGGTGAAGTTCGTCCGATGCGCGGACCGGGCCGACGGGATATCGGGCATGGGGCGCTTGCCGAGCGCGCCATCGAATCGCTTCTACCGGACCATGAGCAGTTCCCATACACCATCCGTGTTGTCTCCGATGTGATGGAATCCAATGGATCCTCTTCCATGGCTACGGTGTGCGGCGGGTCATTGTCTCTTATGGATGCCGGTGTGCCGATTAAACGGGCTGTCGCCGGAATAGCTATGGGACTCGTGAAAGAGGGTGATAAGTCCGCCATCCTGACCGATATCCTTGGTGTGGAAGATCACTTGGGCGATATGGATTTCAAGGTGGCCGGAACCAGTGAGGGAATCACCGGGTTCCAGATGGATTTGAAGATCGAGGGGATCAGTCGCGAACTGCTCGCTTCTGCTCTCGAACAGGCTCATCGCGCAAGACTTTTCATCCTGGATCGCATGAACCAGGTGATCGACAAAGCACGCTCCGAATTGTCGCCTTTCGCGCCGCGTATTCAGGTCCTGATGATCCCCGTTGACCGGATTCGGGATGTGATCGGGCCGGGCGGCAAGATGATCCGCCAGATTATCGCCGAGACCGGTGTGAAGATCGATATCGACGATGACGGGCAGGTGATTATCGCCTCTGTAGATGAGGAAGCCGGACGGCGTGCGCGCGAGTGGATCGAGACGCTTGTGGAAGAAGTCGAGGTTGAAAAAGTTTACAGGGGAAAAGTGACCCGCCTGATGAATTTCGGCGCGTTTGTCGAGATCCTGCCCGGCAAAGAAGGTCTGGTTCACATTTCCGAATTGACCGAAGGCCGTGTGGATGAAGTGCGGGATATTGTGAAGGAAGGGGATACCATTGATGTTAAGGTGATTGAAATCGACAGTCTTGGAAGGATCAACCTCAGCAAGAGGCTGGCAGAACGCGATCTGGGTATTACGCCGGAATCTCAGTGGCGTGAGTCTCGTCCCCCGCGTCCTGACCGTGACCGTGGTCGTTCGGGTGGTGGCGGTGGCCGGGGAGATCGCCGGAATAGCGGTGGCCGCAACGACCGGGGTGATCGGGGTGGCCGAGGTGATCGAGACCGAGGCGACCGCCGTCGCTGAGATGCGTCGATTGTCCGCGACCCTCTCCCCCCAAGTTTGAGGGAGACACAGAGGGGGTTGAGTTTCTTGGAGTTATATTTCCTCACTCAACCCTCTCCTGAAAACAAGATCATTAAATCAGGGAGGGCGATGCTTCCGCCGAGCCGATTTTCTTATTGCTCGCGGCTTGGCAGGAGCCTCGTCTTCCCTTCGTGTCCCGCCCGCATTTACTGATACAGCCCCCAGTTTTCAACGCGGCTGGTTCCTCCGACAAGGATCGTGACTTCCTTGAACAGCCCCGCAATCTCCCATCCGAAGGGTCGTTGATTCCCAGCTCGCCAACAGCCTCAAACGGATCAAATATCGGCGATGTCTCCTCCCCCGACTCAATGTGAAACACCGCCCATACTTTCGTTATGGATTTCACGATCCATCTACCGTTCTCCATATAAAAGTCGCCCAAACATGGAATTGCGGGATACATAACACCAGCGTATCCCCTCGAGTCCGTTCGATACTTGCCACTTCCGATACCCGCTCCGCCGATCATACCCGTATGAACTACCCACGCATTCGCGACAGGCGTTTACCCCTCGGTCTCCAAAACACGAACAGAAATCGTCTCAAAAGCGTCGGTCGTAATATACCAAGACCCAACGGGCAACGAAGCATCGGAAACGGGCAAGCCGTCAAGATCCTTCAACTCTGCATGAAGAAAAGAGAACTCACCGAAGCCAATCCCATATTCGCTCACAGGCGTCCCCCAGGAAATATAAAGAAGAATGTCGATACATGACACGTTCTCTCCGCTCGCCGGGGTTATGCGGCTGAAGTGCAGATGAAGAAGATTGTCCTGTTCGCTATATTCCACACCGAAGCTGAAACCGAGCGAAATCACATTCGTGGCGTCAAATGGCCCCCGACTGATGCTGAAATTGCCCTCCCGAATTCTCTCCGATCCGGTTACGCTCAAGGCCGGCCGGAAAGTTAGCCGTTACCGGTCAGCGTTATAGACACAGACTCCCTGAGTGAGAAAAATCTCTACGATGTTTGCCCAAGAAATTGGAAATCACGCTCCCGAACCGACTTCGAGAGAGAAAATAGACCTCTACAGTCAAATGGGAGTATCTCTGGCTCGATCTTCAACATCCAATTTTAAGATTTTAAAAAAGCCTATTCAGTGGTAACATTACCACCGTCCAAATAGAATCCGTTAATCTCTGGGAATCTCCACCGACCGTCAGACAGGGATGCCTGACCTGCTGGGGAAACGGGGATGCGGAAAAATTACGGCAATCCCTGCCGCTGACGGAAATACCACTCGGCTACAATGATTCCGATCAGGCACAGTAACGCTCCGAATCGCGAAGCCCAGAACCGTTGCCGTTCCCGATCAAGCGTCAGCGGGTTATATGGAATCGCATTCAAAACATCTACCCACTGTTCCATATCCCGGTACACTCCGCCGGTGGACTCCGCTAATGATGTCAAAAACGCTACATGTTGCGCAGGGCGCAACAGTTCTTCCGCCGGGTAGACCGCATCGAAATTCGCCTCGTAGCCGAGTTGTTCTTCCCGCACGCGATACGATCCGGAGGCGCCGGGTACATATTCGGCGGCGGCTCGAAGCGGATTCTCGGGGTCCCGAACCAGCGGAAGCATTCCTCTACCATCCGGCCCGTCTACCGCGACAAACGAATTCTCCGGCAAGATCGGTGAATCCGGCGACATCTCCAGACGAATCTCTACAACCTGTCCGACAAACGGTGACAGATCGCTCACCAGCAGCCGCCCCACCGCCGGAACAGAGGACGGAGAAAGCAAATGTACCAGTCCGCGCCAGAAACGTCCGAACGCATCCCCCTGCTCCAGTGAACCGAACATCCGCCATCGCCAGAACGAATCCGAGTACACATGCACCACTCGCCCCAGCCCATGCCGCATCTCTGCAACCACCGGGGAATTGCTCCCGCCCAGACTTCCGACCAGGACCTGAGATCCCGGCGGCTGCGGCATCACAACGAAAACCCGCTTGAGCGGCGGCAAATCGGCCTGCAACATCGGCACAATCAACTCCGCCAGAGCCGACCCGGTTCCGGCCGGCGCGGGCACAGCAAACAAATCCCCATCCACAGCCGAGACTTGTGTGCCGGACGGGTTACACGGCCAATACAGATGCGGGTCGCGTCCCTTTCCGCCCGGCAGCGCCATAAGCGCGCCCCCGTTCTCAACATACTCCACAATCCATTCGCGAAGAGGTTCCTGCGGTTCATCAAGCGGCAATCCGTGCAGGACCACCACCGACCATCGTTCGGTTCGTTGCAGCGGATTCCCGGCGGGAGGGGGCAATCGGCTTTCGCCCGATTCGGCTGTCTTCTCCGCCTGTTGCACCCAGAGGCGATCCCCCAGACGCAGGAACCCTCCCTGGTAGAACAAGTACGCCTCCGTCTCCGTGAACGGATCGCTCTCCAGGGATCGGAGAATCAATTTGAAATCCCAGTCGGGTCCGCCGGTAAGCATCAGAACACGGTCCACATCTTCCAGGATTTGGATGTCGGATGAAATGCGGTTATTCGCCGGATTCCGGTCAGGACCGTCTGTGGCGATCTCAACAGTCACCTGGAACATTCCGGCCTCGGTCGCGGGAAATTGCACGGTTCTTCGCCAGCGTGCCGCGCCGGGGTCGAACGAAATCTCACTTTCTGTGGCCCAGACAATTTCGCTACCCGCTTTCTGCAGATTTGTCCGCAAACGGCCGGTTGTTTTTGCCTGGACTCCTTCGGCGTCTCCATACACTGTCAGTTCGGCCATTCGGCCGCTTCGGAGGCTCGGCGGTGCGGAAATTGTCGTAAGGCGTATATCGGTCGGGGGACTTTGATCGCCAACCCCGATGGCATAGATCGGAAACGGTGACGTTGCGCCTATCGGAACAAACGCCGACAAAGGATCGCCCCCGGCATTCCACTGGCCATCTGTCACAATCAGGAATCCCGGACAGCGTTCCGTGGTAAACTGAGTCGAGAGAACCCGCAAAGCCCCGGCGAGATTCGTGTCCGGTAATTCCGGACTCTCTGGAAAGGCTTGATTGGAATGAACTTGAGAAGAAAGCAAATCGGAGAGATAAATGATTCGAGGATCGAACCCCCGGTCCCGAATTCGGTCGGCAAGATTTTCACGTTGAACGAGGGATCGCACAAGGTCCCATTTCAACTGGCCGGCATCGGCAGACCCCGGTGTTCCCAGCGACACAGGAAGGCCCATGCTTGCCGAGTCGTCGATCACAACCGGAAGAATCGGAGCCAACACGGTGGTTTCGTGCCGGATGATCTTGGGATCGGCAAGGCACAGCCAGATCAGAAGAAGAAACCAGCCCCCTCGAACGGTCGCAAGCCCCCAACGAACCGGCTCGGGGAGCGGAATCGTGAGAAACCGCGTAGAATAGAGTGCGGCTGTCAGAACAATGAGAATGAAGGACGTCAGTAGAATCACAAGTCAGTCACCCTGTCGATGCCAATAAAGGACGGGAATCCTGCGTTATAGTAGACGAGGGACCAAGAAACGTGAAAGAGAAGCAAGCACATGGACGCCTCTTTCTCCGGTACCGCGACCATGGGGACCTGGAGGCATTTGGTCAGATTCTCCAGGATTTTGAGGGGCCGTTGTACGCTTACATGATGCGGTTTCTGCGGAACCCCAGCGAGGCAGAGGATGCCTTGCAGGAGGTATGGCTGAAAGCGATCCGTCGGGCAGACAGTTATCGTGACCGAGGCCAATTTTCCTCTTGGATATACCGGATCGCCCACAACCACTGCCTCGATGTGATCCGTCGAAACGGCCGGGTGGTGGAGTTGGACACGGAGACAGAGCAGTCTCAGCCGGGTTGCTGGCCGAGTGCCTCAGAGGAGATGGCAAAAAGCCCATTCGAGAATCTGGAGGAACGGGAACTGGTTGAGTATTTGGAAAAGGCAGTGGCAACACTCTCCCCAGCGCTGCGGGAGGTGTTCATTTTGAGGACAACGGCGGACCTTACGTTTCGGGAGATCAGCGAGGTGCTGGAATGCCCGATCGGGACGGTCCTGGGTCGAATGCACTTGGCGGTTCAGAAAATCCGCAAGCAGTTCGAGGAAATGGGACTTACCCCACCGGATGGAGAGAATGCCGCGACCGGCCTCATCGAAAATGCGTCATGAAAAAACCGGGAAAAGGAAAAAGTCATCATGGCCTGCGACAGTGTTTGGAGAGATCGAATCATCTTGGCAGCATCCGGCGAAGAACCGGAGACGCAGGGGCACAGAAGTCATCTGGCGGTTTGCCCTGAATGCCGCCAGGTTTACAGGGATTTGAAAACTCTTGGATCGATCCGGTTGCCTCAACCGGCAATCTCTCAAACGGTCCATAATCGGATCCTTGCTGTAGCCTGCGAAGAAGCAAGAAAACGTCGGCAGAATGTCCGTCCGATTCGCACCTGGATGCCACAATCCTGGCCTCGACTGGCTTGGGCCGCGATTTTCCTGGCGGTCGCAGGATTCGGATTCTGGCAATACCACGAGAGACATCTGGCGACCACGGATAGCGCGCTTCTTTCCACGGAAGAGATCGGTTACGGTTTGGCCTCTGTGGAACTGGACTTGCGGGTTCTGGAGTCGGAGATGGAACTCTCCATGTTGGATATTTCTTGAAAAGGGAGGATCTGGGGGTCCGGGATCGGCCACCCCGGAGAACCATCGAGTGTGTGAGGTAAACTTATGCTCCGTTTATTCGTCGTCGGCATTGTTGTTGTCTGTTCCACCATTCCTGCATTCTGTCAGGATCTGAAATCTGCTACCCAGGAGATCGCCGAAAGCAGTATTGCCATTCAAATCCTGCAAAATCCAAGATTGTATCACCTCATCCGCATCTACCACGGTCTTTCCGATGAGGAACGTCATCAACTTGACAAGGAAATGAAAAAGAGCGAGGTTCGAGAACAGATCCGTGCGTTCCTGGACGACCCGGAACGCCTGGAACGAATTCGCTCTGAACGTCCCGGTCTTGATCGGATTATCAGGGAACAGAGCGAATTGGAGAAGGGGTATTGGGAACTCCTTAAGAAATACCACAGCAGCACCGACGCAACCGAGCGTGCCGAATTAGAAGTGAAAATCCGGCAGGAGGCGGTTCGCCTGGAAGATGCCGAAATCAAGCGGTACAAAAGCGAACTGGAGCGCTTGAAAAATTATATCCAGCGGCTGGAAAAACGGCTGGAAGTGCGCTTGGCGAAACGAGATGAATTGATTGAAAAACGACTGGAGCGGGATTTGAAAGAGCTCCCGCCACCGCCTTTTATGGGGGAAGGTCCGGATCGTGCCAGAATGCGAAGGGGACCCGGAAGAGGCCCGGACGAGGCTGGAGAGACCGGACGTGGTATCCGTCAGGGTGACGCGGGAGGCCCGCCTTGGGGACCCGGAGAAGGCGGTCCTCCGGGCGATGAGAAAGAAACTCCGCCCGCACCCCGGGAATAAGGCCCATAACCGCTAACTTAAAAACTTCGTCATTCCGGCGAGAAACGGAATCTCTGCCGTCATTCCGGCGAAGGCCGGAATCCAGAAGAGGTTCTTATGTCCCCCCCCAAATTCACCGAAGTCCCGCAACGCTGCGACCGCGACAATCTTCCCTGATTGGGCCTGACGTCCTACCATAGCGTGTTTGGTGCTCTATCCATCACCGCGCGGGAAGGACAGAAACCATGGCGCGCTTCGTTACTGTCATCAGCATTTCATTTGGAGGAGGTTCCGGCTCCGGTTCGGATCGGTACAAGAGCGCCCGCGAAATCATGCTGGCACGGATCGACGATGCGGCCACACAATCGCCTGACATCATCGTCCTGCCGGAAACCTTCACGGCCCTTGGGAGCAGCCAGGAAGACTGGATCGGGTCCGCCGAGGAAATCACCGGCCCGACGCCCACCGCCATTGCTCAGAAAGCACGGGAACACGGCGCGTATATCACCTGCCCCATCGTGGAACGCCGTGATGGAAAACTGCATAACGCCATCCTGCTGTTCGACCGAAAAGGCGAACTGGCGGCTCGCTATGAGAAGAACTTCCCCACCATCGGCGAAATGGAAGACGACATCCTGCCCGGCACAGAGGCCGTGGTCGCGGAAACCGACATGGGGCGCATCGGGTTCCTGATCTGCTTCGATCTCAACTTCGAGGAACTGGCAGAGCAACTCCGCAAGAAAAAGGCGGAACTGGTTCTGTTCTCCTCGATGTTTCGCGGGGGAACCCTGATGTCCCATTGGGCGGTGCAGAACCAGTGCTACCTGGTATCTTCCACGCCGAGAGAAAACAGCCGCATTGTCAATCCGATGGGCCGTGTCCTTATAGAATCCTCCGACTACCAACTCACCATTACCAAAACCATCAACCTGGACTACGCGGTCCTTCACCTGGACTACAACCATGCGAAAACAGCGGAAATTCATAAGAAATTCGGGCCTTCGGTGGAAATGGAAGTCCACAGCCCGGAAGGACGATACATGCTGACCTCGAATCACCCGGACAAGTCGGTGAATGAGATTATCCAGGAATTCGAGTTGGAACGGCTGGATGACTATTTCAATCGGGCGCGAAAAGTGCGGGAGGAGTATCTCTCGAAATAGCCTTCCGCAGTCGCCGTGCCCTTAAGTGGGACAATGGACAACTTCTTCAAGTTTGTAATGGCTTGGTGTGCTATCGTCATCCTGGGCCTTTTTGTGGCGATTGCTGTCCGTAGCGGGATGATCTCGGTAGATCTCGGCGTGGGGATTCTCCAGGTTCTTGGCTCTATCTTTCCAATCTTCCTGTTATTCTGTCTGCTTAAAATCATATCCCGCGATCCGGGCAAGAGGCAGACAGAAAGCGACTATATCTGGGTCTTGATTATCAGTTGGGGATTCATTGCCTGCATCGTTGTGTATTTCTATCTTCTTTTCAGGTTTAATTTGTTTGGTTGGTGGGGGCTTTTCCCTGCCCGTGCCCTTTGTCTGTTGTTGCCCGGTGTGGCATACATGCTTCTTCGTCCTCTTTATCGCTGTTATATCCACACAGACCGGATGGATGCAGATCGAATCGCCTCCACCGCCTTCGAACATAAGCCGTTTGCGGATTTCGTCACCGTGGCCGGAAAAGTCCGAATTTTTGCGACAGACACTGAAAAACAATATCGGCATGCGCGGGTCCATGCGCTGCATCGCTTCACGCATCCCCTGGAGCCGCCAGTGATCCAGGACACGGTTTTTGAGGTACAAGTTGATATGCGATGGAAACGAGCGGTCAAAGGAAGCGAGGTTTTCCAGACCTACCTGTTCAGACCGGAAGAAGAGAAATGCCCTGTCCTGGTTCTTCCCATGCAATTGGAGGACTGGCATCCGGGCGATCCTTCTGCTGTGGATAAGGTGTCTGTCCTGAAGTTGGAGGGCATGCCCGAACGCTTTCTGAACCTGCACCGATATCCGCTTCCGATTGCAAGCCGCAACAAGGAAGCCGTCGAACTTCCATGGGCCGGATGCGGGCTTTTCTCTGACTTCATGGATCGTGACCAAGCCTGCTGAAACAGATAGAATCGAATTGGATCGTTGAACGCAACCAAACGGAGGTACATCATGTTCGGGAAAAATCGAACTCTCTCAATCATGCTGGGTATCCTTGTACTGTGCTGCTTGAACGCCTCAGCGGATCTCTCGGAGATTGTGGACGGGAAGATCGAGCAGGTGGCGACCGGATTCCAGTTCACAGAAGGCCCGGTGTGGCATCCGGATGGATATTTGCTGTTCTCCGATATTCCCGCAAACCGTATCATCAAATGGACTGCTGTGAATACCTTTGAGGTATTCCGTGAACCGAGTGGGAACTCCAATGGGCTGGCGCTCGATATGCAGGGGCAGCTGATCGCCTGTGAGACCAGCAAACGGAGAGTCTCCCGAACCAGGAAAAATGGGACCATTGTCACCCTGGCCGAAAAATTCGAGGGGAAGCGACTGAACAGCCCGAATGACCTTGCCATTCGCTCTGATGGGTCTATTTATTTCAGCGATCCGGGTTTCGGCACGCCGGAGGAGCAGAAGGAGTTGGCCTTTCAGGGAGTGTATCGAATCAGCCCGGGCGGAAAACTCTTTCTGGAGGCCAAAGAAGGATTTGAGAAACCCAACGGATTGGCATTCTCGCCGGATGAAAACATTCTGTATGTGGATGACAGCCAAACCGGATTGATTCAAGCGTTCGATGTCGGGTCGGATGGTTCGTTGAAAAACGGCCGCCGGTTCGCCGAGATTCCCGCAAAGGGCCTTGATGGCGCAAAGGTTGACTCCAAAGGGAACCTGTACGTAACTGCCGCAAACGGAATCTCCGTGTTCAACCCCTCGGGGAAACTACTGGGAATTATCCCGATTCCGGAGGTCCCGTCCAACCTGGCATTCGGCGATCCTGACTTTAAAACGCTGTATATTACCGCTCAGAAATCTCTTTATCGGATGCGTATGAAAAACGAGGGATTCCGTCCCGTATCCGCCAAAATCAAAGAATCAGGATCAGGCGAGGTCAGGTAGGGGGTGAAAATCCCTCCCCCGAAGATCGGGGGCCTTTCATCTCTAAACCTTGGCCGGATCTCACTATCTATTTCTTGCACGGGCATGGTTTACAGAGTGATCTACGCCCCGTATAGTCGTGAAAACGGTGACCGAATGGTCGAAATGAGGTGGACTATGGCTGTCAAGGGCCAATTGAGTCTTGCCATACACGTGAAAGCCGATATCGCTTGCGCCGCTCCGGAGTGTACCGCTCAGCATTCCCAGCAGATTTTCTTCGATCCGGCTACCCCGCTCGATCAATTGGGAACGGCCTTTCAAAATCGAAGTCTGGAGGCTGTCCAGGCTCTGGGTTGGCAATGTGTTAATGACTTCTGGTACTGTCCGAATTGCGCCAAAACGCGCCCCTGACAATTCTCATGCAGAGGCATTGTTGACAGCGGACCGTGAGACGCTACTATAACAATCCCCGTTTTCGGACCTCTCGGAATTGCTTTTATCGGGCCATTAGCTCAACTAGGCAGAGCATCCGACTCTTAATCGGCAGGTTACAGGTTCAATTCCTGTATGGCCCATTCTCCTCCCAACCGCAATCCGCAATCCCCTCCAACGGTCTCTTCTTCCCCCCACCCTGTCCACAGCATCTACTTTCTTCTCTTCAATCCTTAACCCGGATTTCTCACGGGAGCCATTTTTAAAGGCCACCTTTTATGGCATAAATAGAGTGGCGATAGGAACTTATTGTATGCCCACCAGGTGACCTTATGAAAACAGAGTGTACAGGAACGTTATTCGATGGGTGTACGCGATCGGGTTGGGGTATGAGGATCTGAACGATCATGAGGCATTGCGAAGCCATCCGGTGTTGCAGGCTCTCTTTGCTGCAGCGTATGCGAATCTGAAAGCCATCCCCTTGTTTTCGCCGTAGTGGAAGTCTCCTTCCCTTTCCTACTGTGTCTTTGAACAACTCCTCGGAGCCGAGGTCTGTCTGTTGCTCTCTCCAGGAAGCCCCATCCGGCCCTTTTGGGGTGCGGGTTTCTCTGTTCATCCTGACTTGCATGGTCTCATCTCTTCAAGAAACCACTCGCCGCGATTATTCTCGCGATATCCAACCGGTCTCAC
>Ga0116148_1000180_pt1 | contig 81076 bp, 70 predicted proteins | sample AD_UKC055_MetaG_FD_89786 | JGI IMG/M metagenome (GOLD analysis project Ga0116148, IMG submission 89786) | Active sludge microbial communities of municipal wastewater-treating anaerobic digesters from USA - AD_UKC055_MetaG | ecosystem: Engineered > Bioreactor > Anaerobic > Digestate | place: USA...
CAGGCGTCCCTGCCTGGCAGTTACCCAGTAGGCCAGGCGTCCCTGCCTGGCAGTTACCCAGTAGGCCAGGCGTCCCTGCCTGGCAGCTAAGTAGGCCAGGCGTCCCTGCCTGGCAGCTAAGTAGGCCAGGCGTCTCTGCCTGGCAGCTAAGTAGGCCAGGCGTCCCTGCCTGGCAGCTAAGTAGGCCAGGCGTCCCTGCCTGGCAGTTACCCAGTAGGCCAGGCGTCTCTGCCTGGCAGCTAACCTATCCGCCGGAAATCCGATAAAAGAATCTCAGCGGGAGCAATACATTTTGTTTGACACGGGGTAGCCGGATGTGGATAATCGGGGTCATCCAGCTCGATTGTTCCTGAAGCGAAGGCAGCCAATGTCAATCGAAGGTCTTGTTGTGAAGGTGCACCATGAGGATGACCACTGCACGGTTTCCGTGCTGGGAGATGTCCTTGTCTCCAATGCCAAGGGGTTGGAGCGTCACTTAGATGAGGTGCTGGAAAGCGGCGCACAGACCATTGTCCTCGACATTACGGGGGTAAGGTACATGGACAGTTTCGGTATCGGAGCGGTGGTTCAGACCCAGTCCAAAGTTGACCGGAAACACGGGAAGTTCCGCGTTCTGGTGAATGAATCCCTTGCCCGCCTTTTCACGAAAAGCCATCTGGATCAGTACATTGAAATCTCGCTGAAAGAGTAACCTCCCAATTTCAGGTTCCGTTCACTTCCCCCCTGTCGAGCCGGACGGCTCCAGTCTCGGCGGACTCAGATAGGCTGCGCAGGCCGCGCTGACCTTGCCCGGCTCCGTCTGGCCGCGATGAATCCATATTCGATATCCCAAGTGAACCGGCTCGCCCGGTTTCAATTCAAAAAACTCTGTGCCGGGAAAATCCACACCCAGAAAACCGTACGGACGCAAACACCAGCCGGACGGAAACAAGGGATTTTTCTCATTCTGAAAAATGGACACCCCGGACCAGCGTTCCCCATTTCCGAACTGTGCGGAGAAATCGCCCCAGGGAGACGGAACCATGTTGCTGTTTTCCGAAACCACGCCGTTCACTGTTGTAATGACCTGCTCCAAACGCGGCGCGGCACGGAAATTGAATCCACTATACCCTTTCTTGATCTCACCCGCGATCCGGGCCGGTTGTCCGAGCGCCTCCAGGGTCAGATCGACATCCACAATCCTCCCCACTTTCCCGGCAGGATAAACCGTGATTTGTGCACGCTCATCCACCGCTTTCACTCCCGATTCCAGAATGTACCAGCCCGTCCGAATCCCCAGGACCGCGCAGACCGGGCCGGTTTCTCGAATCTCCCATTTCTCGAAGCGGCTTTTCATCCCCGCCAGAGTCCACGGATCATAAGTCTTATCGCCGATGGTGACACGCTGCCAGGCCCAGAACAGGCCACGATGATGATAATGATCCTTCGGGAAATCACCCGAAACCGTTTCCCCGTCCAGCCCCATGATCGGATGCACATAGCAGGATCGGCGACGGTCTTCCGGGACACCTTCGGGCAGTATATCCCCGTAGTTGTAACCGAGAACCGGATTCTCCCCTTCGAAAATGTCGAGTGTTGTCCCGTTGCGGTCTTCGAAACGGAATCGACTTTCGGCAGATTGCGGCACAGCCTCCAGTCGGCATTCTCTCGCGAACGCCTCGCCGGTAAGCAGCGCGATCCATCGGTCACCGACTTTCTGGACCGGCCGAGTGTATAATTTCCCCTCTGGCCAGGAGTAAACCAGCGCCATCGGCTTACCTTCCGCTTGCATGGATTCCGGCTTCAGCGGTACTTGCACCGGGATTTCCAGAGAAAGGTAATCCGCCGGTTCCAGATCGGAGACAACTCGGAAGCAGGGAGATGCGGTATCCGCTTCAGATCCGGGAAGGAATCCGATGAGGAGGAGGGATTGCAGGATCAGGATGGGAAAGACTCGATGGGGCATAAGGGGATCTCCTTCAGGAATCATTGACAAGATTTTGTCTCAGAGTTCAGAAATTCCGCTTCAATCCAGCCTGCTCACAGACCGCATCTGCCGTAATTCGATCGATTTCTCTGTGTCTCTTGACGGGAACCGCCTTAAAACCGTTTGTGTAAATGGAATGATTCCCGCCTTCGCGAAGCAGATAAAAACCATTTTTCTCCAGGTACCGAATGAGGTCACGCCTTTTAACGGACATGCTCAGACCTCGACCGGCAATTGCTCAATCAGAGATCCCCCAACCGGGATCTCCTTCTCCAGTTGTTGATATGCAAGGATCATCTCCCGTAAAGCATCCTGCAGCATTTCCCGGCATTCCTCCAGAGTCGCACCTTCCGTAATGACTTCAGGCCATTCGATCAGCTGGCCCATATAGCCACGACTGATCTTTGTGTATTTCGCGGTATATGTGCTCAACATCGCTTTTCTCCTGACCGCGTGATACCCCTCGCCCTCCCCGATTCTATGGCATACCACTCCAATGTCCCGTCCCAATACTCCCGTTCCCGATCTCTACTTCTTCGGGCACTTGGCGCACTTCATGCATTCGGCACACTATTTACCACATTGACAATTACAGCAGCACACCGGAACGGATTCGTAATCCACTACAAAAGTCTCTTCCAGTATCGGCCCCAACTTCTCTACAAGGGCTTTGTGTGCCGGGTGCGGCAGGTACTCATCACGCCCTTGTCGATCCTTGAATGTCACTATATAGCAATGCGTGAATCCCCTGCTTAACCCTTCCGGGCTGATATTCGGTCCCATTTCGATCCCGATAATAAACGGCATTTCATTCTTGAGATTTGCGAATGCCTGGTTGATTTTCTCGATGTCCTCCGGGGTGGCGGTACTCTTATACTTGAAGCAGACCACATGCCGAACCACCGTCTGCATCGGGCATGTCTTTTCTATTGCCGCACAGCATTTGGTCTTTGATGCCGATGTGCACCCCATTCCCAGTCCGAGCAGCCCGCAGGCCACCAATACCATAACCGGGTTTGTCATCCATTTTCTGTACATTTTTTGCAATCCTCCGATTTGTCTATGTCGATTTCTTATCTCCGCGCGATGCGGAAGAATTCCTTTAAAATGCCGGATAGTAATCTACTCCACCGATAAAGCCTCGGCAAGGATATCTCCATTGCCGGCTCAGACCCGAATCGCCTCAATTCGGCTCTCGTCCACCTCAATCCCCAGGCCGGGGCCGGTTTGTGCGGAGAGTTTTCCGTCTATCGGCTGCAGGCCGGGTGAGGCCAAAACCGAATGCCCCAGAAACTGCGGCCCGTTCAGCGCCGCCGGGAATTTTAATTCATAGGCAGCATACAGGGCCACACTCGCCGCAAGAGAAATGTCGGGGTCTGTCAAACCGCTGCCGAGAAACATCAGCCCGGCATCCAGAAGGATTTCCACCTGCCGTCGAGCCGAAAGCAGTCCTCCGCATCGCGCCGGTTTCATCGCCACACCGTCCAGGATATCAAGGCGCAGAAACTCGATCAAATCCGATGGGGAAACCACTCCCTCATCCAGGATAATCGGAAGAGCGCCCTGCCGTTTCAAATCACGGTATGCGGCCAGGCGGTTCGCTTTGACAGGCTGTTCCAGCGCCGATACACCGATGTCGGCCAGTTTCGGAGCCACCCGCAGTGCCGTCGCCGGATCGTATCCACCGTTTGCATCTGCCCAGAGAAAACCATCCGGCGCACACCTTTTCACCTGTCTGCACAATTCAAGATCGAACATCGGATCAGGTGAGACTTTGACATTGAAATCCCGGTACCCCCTCTGCCGGCCTTCGTCAATGAGAGGCTCGATTTCATCGAGTGTTCGCGGATTCAGCGTCCAGCTGAGCCGGATCTTCCCGCCGCTTCGCCTGCCCCAACGCTGTGCCGGATTCACTCCAAGGAGTTTTCCCGCCAGATCATGCAAAGCAATGTCCACTCCCGCCTTGGCAATCGGCATCCCCGTGGAGAACGAGGGAGAAATAGCCGCGTCCATCGCACGATGAGCGCTGTCGAGATCGAACGGGTCCAGGCCGATTATAGCTGGGACGATGTATTGCTTCAGCGCGGTCACACAGGATTCCAACGTCTCATAGCTCCAGGTTGGAATCGGAACGCTCTGCCCCCAGCCCACGGTTCCATCGTCCGCCGTGATTTTGACAATTACCGCAGGTCGTCCTTCTTTCAAGAATTTAAAAAATCCGACCGTCGGATATCGGACGGGGATAATCTCGATTTGCTCGATTCGCGCCATTGCTGTTTCTCCTCTCCCCTCTCGTGTTCTGGGAGGAATTTCATTAAGCCCAGCGGTGAAAATATCATGACGGCGAAGCGGGGGATATTGAAAGGCAGGTTCTTGTGCCGGCCTTTCTTTGCCAGGCAGGGACGCCTGGCCTACTGGTGGGACAGGCCTCTGTGCCTGTCGCTGCAGGCTTTCACTGGTCCCGTTCTCGAACCACCATTCGGTGGGCGCTCTTGGTTTCCGATACAGTCTGACTCAACAGTTCTTCCAAGTGTCGCGTGTTTTCCCCCATGTTTCGGATCGCCGCATCGAAATGGCGGGTCTCTTGCTCCATAACAGCATTCCGGTCCCGGATGCTCTTATCCGAGGACAACTCCCCCGGCGCCTTACTCATAACAAGTTCCTCAGCCCTTCTGCATTCTGTCCTCAGAGTCTGGGCACAGGTCATAATTTTCATTCTCTGTTCGCGGGGCGTGGAGTCGCTAACTACCTCCTTGGCTTGTTTGCACAAAACCTGAGACCATTCGACATAAAGCTGGAGTTGGGTTTTCATCACGCGACGTTGTTCCCGCAAAATACCGAGCCGTGCATGAAGGGCGCTTTGGATGTCCGGGTCCAGCGCACGTCGTCTGGACTCATATTGCGCCAAGGCCTCTCGATTCTCTTCCAGCAGTTTGGCCGCAGCCTCCGTATCGCCTCGCTCCTTGGCGGCCTGAAGAGTGCGGGCCAGTTGATCCAGCCGGCTGAGAAGGGGATCCGCTTCCTTCTTCTTTTCAATCTCCTCCTCGATCCGCTGCAGCTCCGTACCGAATCGAAGGGCGTTATCTGCGGCGGATTTCAAAAGAACTTTTGTATCGCGTTCTTCCAGGGAGTTCATCTGCTCGGATTGCTTGAGCGCTTCCACCAGCCGGAAACAATCTTCCAGGCGCGATTCGATATCCCCAATCACGCTGTTCTCGCCGTCCCGGATGGCCCGTTTCATCGCTTCCTGTTTCTTTGGAGCAGTGGTGAATGTCCGGCTGCGCTGAAGATCCAGGTTCACTTTCTGCCGAGTCGTAAAAACTCGTTTCCCGCCACGGACAGTCACAACGAGTTCATCATCATTCACGCCCAGCTCTTTGGCTTTGCTGGGCAGAATGATCTTGTCGAACTCCTCACGGAGACGTTTCAGATCCAGATCAGGATTTTCGGAAGCCAGTCTGTCGCTCGACATTTCACCCTCCACACACATTTCAATCTACCCGATGTCAGGAAGGTGATCCAGGTTGCCGTTCCGAGTCCAAGAAATGCACAAGCGGAATATCATGCTTTGTGGATGGTCCGTCGGAGCCACTCGATATCCTCCCGACGGATAACCCGCAATAGAAACGCAATCAGGAAAAACGATCCCAGGTAGGGAAAAGGAAGCAGCAAAACCCATCCGGGCGGCAATAGCCAATTGCAAAACAGCCCCGCAAGGTCCCCGGAAACCAACAACCCCAGCCACCGACCCAGCGGGGGAGTAATGCCGACCTCCGACCACAAGATGGTCAGCATCACCGCAAAAAGAAAAATCTGCGAACCGAGCGAGGCAAACGCCGCCCCCAAGTTCCCCAGGATGGGGATCATAATGTAATTGCTGATAAAAGAAACCGCTACCGTGAGACAGGTGAAAAGCACAAGCCATCGCTGACGGTCGCAGGCTGTAAATACGGTAATAATGAAAACATTCAGCAAAGAAAAATTGAGGGTCATCCCTAAAATCCCAAGAATGGGGACCGATCCTTCCGCCTTGTTCGGAAACAGCGACAACCATCCGTCCGCCCATCCCCCCATCATGATCGACACCGGAATCGTGATCCCCATCAACAACACCGTGGACCGCCGAAACAGAGAAGCGAACGCCTGGCGGTCCTCCACCTGAAGACGGGAAAACACCGGGAAAACCGCGATGATATATCCTGTCAGAAGAAGACTGAGACCCTCCACCGGATACTGGGCTTTTCCGTAAATACCGATGTCCTCCAATGCCGTTCCCTGGGGCAGAAGCCACTTCAGCATCAGGGTATCCAACCGAAGATACAGCGTCGTGAAGAATCCATATAACGCCATCGGCCAGGATTCCGACAACATCCATCCGGCCTCGCGCAAGTTGAATCGAGGACGGGCCAGGGGAACGAAACGCACCATGTAGACCATCAGGAGGATCAGCCAAAGTACATTCTCCAGTCCCATCCCCGATGCGACAATTCCCAATGGCGCTCCCACCAGAAGACAAACAAAGGTCACGGCCAACCCGATAATCCGACTGGGCATGTTCGTGTAGAAGATGTACTCCATCCTCTCCAATGCCGTAAACACCGAACGCGCCACTCCTGTAAGACACAACGCAACCGTGAATCCCGAATAAATCATGGCTACCTGGACCGAGGAGGGCGACATGAATCGAAGCAATAAAAACGGGGCTATCGCGAAAAACAGGATCGCCAACAGAATCTTCAGGAAACAGGCCGTCCAAAAAAAACGCGGCAACCGGTTCGGATCACGAGCGCCATCCCGCGAAACCAGCTGGTCCACCCCGCCATCCATAAACGCGCGTGCCACCCCCCCGATATCCGTCGCCAACTTCAGAATGCCGAACGCCTCATTCGAGAGAAAGGTTACCAGAAATACATAGCGGATCAGACCCGCGCCACGAGCGATGATCCCGAAAAGAGACATGAATATCGTGTTGCGAACGATCCGTCTCATCAAACAGCCCCGCCGGATTCCAGGATCATGGATTGAATTCGAACAATCGGAGCGCCGGAATCTCCCCGTGGTCCCGTGTTCTGAAAGGCAATCTCCATCAGGTTCCGCCCCGGTTGAAACGGGATTTCGTGTTTCCATTCCATCCGGAGATCGGGTGTGATCTCAAAATCGTCAACCGACTCGCCGTTCAGCAAAACCGACCACCGCCCCCGGAATTCCTTTATCATCGGTTGAAGCACAACTCGCAAACCTCCCGGAAGGTTCTGCTCATTCAAATAGAGATCCGCCATCAGGCGACCATCGGAGTAAAAAATCAATCCCGTGCTGTTCTTATGCAAACCGGACGACTGCCTGGTATCGCCTTGCAGAACATCCGGGGGAGAATAAACAGGGGGAGACACCGGAACTCCCGCTTGCATTGCATAAAATCGCCCGCTGAGATCGTTCGGATAAAGAGAGACATACTTGCCGAGCAAATCCCTGGCCTGTTCAATCCGCCCGATTCCCAACAATGCTCTGCCGACAACGTATAATCCAAGCCCCGATGGTTGCACATCGTTCCTTAGCATGTTCAGAAAATGATAGTCCGCAAGAGGCTCAGGCGAGAATCGCAGAAACTCATAGAAAAACTCCCAAGCCTGCTCAATGTTATTGTTGTTCAATGCGATTTTGCCGCGTTCGTAGGCCGCCCGAAGAGCAAGTCTCCCATCGTCGATCTGCATGGTTCGGTCGAAATCCCTGTCCGCTTCAACCGCTTGTCCCCGGGCGATTCGAATCTGCCCCATACGGAACCAGGGCCACCCGTGCAGATAATTCTCCAGAAGGTCTGTGCAAGCCTTGTAATGCTTCAGAGCCTCTTCCGGCTCCGTTTTTTCAAGGAGTTCACCCATTCGAAACTCCGCGCCGGCCGCAACATTCCGATGGCGCAAATCGGGGTCAATCCGGCTCAGCTCCCCGAAAAATCGTGATGTATTCGACAAATCGCTCAAGTTAGGCGCCGCCCCCCCTGTCGCCGGAGTCGCTTCTGTCCGGGTTCCGCCTTCCATCAAGATAGACCAGTGCGATGATCGAGCGGCAAACAGTATCGCCGCCAGCGTGATCAGAACCGCCACGCCGAACGCAATCAACAGGTGTTTCATAATGAGACCATCTGGACCGGCAGTCATGGTTCCGTATCCTACCGTCTTTTTGACGGAGGGTCTGCACTCCACCTTGTTTTCAATCTTGATGTCGGCGGGAATTAACCGTATCCTCAAGAAACAGAATCTGAAAGGCTTTACGGACCCGAATCATGTTCCGGCTTGTGTTGCTGGTCGCGCTTTGTTTTCTCGTACAGAGCGCCGATGGAAAAGATCTCTCCAGCTCGACTCCTCAATCCGACCGTCATATCGAGATTCGGCCCGGCCCGCCGGGTCGTCCGGAACGACCTTCTCGTCCCGCTCCCGCGCCATCCCAAACGGTCAAATCTATTACCCCCGAAGCCGTTGCGCCTTTTCCTCCCGGCACAACCGAAATCGTCCATATCGCAAAAGTCTGGGACACAGAGCGGATCGACGGACCGAAGACGAAGCAATTCTCTTTGCTTGGCGTGCAGGGTTTTTCAAAACGCGAGGAAGATCCTTCGGTCGCGGAGTACGGACATCTTGCCTATATCCTTGTGAAAAGTCTGGTCGAACGTGAAACGGTAATTGTGGAATATGATGTCGATTCCCGCCCGATAGACGGGCGAATTCCGGTCTATCTTTTTCTCAAGGATGGAACATTCATTAACCGGGTTCTGCTTGAAAACGGTTTGGCGTTGCCGGAGGAGAAATCCGCATCACTCAAATACCGAACTCTATTCGAAAAAACCCACAAATCCGCTCAAAAACAGCGAAAAGGATACTGGAGCCACCCCGAATCAGAATAATTTATTTTTAATTTTTAGTTCTCCTCCCCCTCCCGTGTGAGAACCAGACCGGCAAGTAAATTCGCAAGCAGACCGAACTGGCTGAAAAGGTCCCAGTCCCGATATCCCCAGTCCGGGTGCCAGAAGGTCATCCACAGCACACCACAACCGACCATAACGGCAAGCGCGCCAAGATACCGGTCCCGCAAATGCCACGAATAAAGCAGAATCAGCAGCAGCGACAAGAACGGCACGCCAAACGGGGCGGCAATTCCATGAAAGAAAGAGAGCATCCGCAAATGGTCCACCGAAAAGATCAGAAAATAGTGATTCTTCGCCCAGAGACTGATCCAGGGAACCAATCGGTCGAATCCCACATCGACCCCTTCCGTTCTCAGCGCTAACGGGGTGACCACGAGAAACAGGGATGTAACAATCAAGGGCAGGGAAATGCCGATACGGTCCCGATCGTCCAGAGAACGTCCACGAAGGTAATAGAGATATCCCGGCAAGTAGAAAACCGCGAGAAGATGCGATGCAACGGCAGCGAAATACGCAGCGGAGGCTTTCCAAAGCGGCTGTCGACCCCGGTGATATTCGCGCAATTCATACAGCGATAGAATCAGAAAAAAATTCACCCAGGCATAGTTTTCCACATGACCGAAAAACACCCAGACACACCCGGCGGAAACATTCAAAACCCAAAACAGCGGAGAAGTGGAGAATCGCCACAAGACAAACAGGTATCCGGCGCCGGCCAGACTGCTGGAAATCGCGATGGCATACCAGGGGATCACATCAAGCGGACGAAGAATCCTGTAGATCGCCTGGTGAATAAAAACCGTCAGGCAGGATCGATAGAAACATCGGATGGTGGGTTCGGCGATGAGACGCTCGAAGTAATAGCAGTCGGCCCCGATACGGTCCCAATGTCCCAACAGGAAACAAAGCGTGACGGTTGACAGGTAAAGGACAACAAGAAGAATTCGGCGCCTGGTAAGCATCCCTACGATAAACCGGGGGCATTCCGCAGTGCGGAGGCTGCCCGTTCCGGCGCAACCGAGCAGAGCCGCAACCCGATCAATTCCGCCCAGTCCTGCCGACGCGGTGGAATCGGCATGATTTCAATGTGCCAATGATAATCCATCTGAATGGTCTTCCAGTATTCATGCCGGGGAACCGTGTTCGGACTGGTGTGGAGCGACAGCCCGCGTCCCCAACCGGGAAGTACAACGTCCAGCCGACGGAATGTATCCAAAAGGCTTTCCGCTATACCCGGCAGGTCCTCAATGGGGACCAGGCCGAAATCATGCAAATGACGACGAGGTAAAACATGGACCTCGAATGGAAATCGGCTCGCGAAGGGAGCAACGGTCAGGCAGGCATCGCCGGAGGCCACCAGGCGATCTGTGAATCGTTCCTCTTCTCGAAGGATATCGCAAAACAGGCAGCGCTCCTTGTAGTTGTAATACTCTCTCGCCGAGGCCAGCTCGATTTTCAGGGACGGTGGTGTCGCCCCGGAACCGATCACCTGGCTGTGGGGATGCGCCAGATGTCCCCGCGAATCGGGAGACTCCAGACGACATGCGGAGATATACCGCATTCGAATGTCCTTCCGAAGATCAAGAAGTCGGCCCTGAATCACAGACAGGATATTCGAAAGGCGGTCTATCGAAAAAGAGGAAAACCGGTCATTGTGACGCGGGCTTTCGATCACGATTTCATGCGCGCCGACCCCCCGCATCCGATCAAACATCCCGACTCCCTCCCGTTCTTCCCCGCCTTCCACCGTGAGAATGGGAAGACGGTTCGGAACCACGCGGATCTGCCAACCCGAACTGTCCGGTTTCCGCCGGCTGTCCGAAGACACCGCGACAATCTCCGGTGGAGTATAGTTCTCATATCCCTCGCAAAAAGCGCATGGAACGCTGTCCGGATCATCTGCCAGCGGGATATTCAGCGTCGCCTCCCGTTCCGGATGATGGGTGATCACACACCATCCCCCGTGGTGCGGGTCACGGCGCAGTTCGGATGGGAATTTCGGTGGTTCCATTGATCGGCTCCGGGATTTCCTTCGTGTTTGTCGACTCTCCGGAGATGGTATCCGTTTTCAGCGCAGGCTCGTAGGACGGCTCACGAGGACCCGACAATGCAGCCGCGCCGGAACGATGAGTCCCCGATGCGGATTTCGGTCGATACAAGACATATCGCCGAAATGCCTGTTCGATTTCGTAAGATTCTTTTATCCTGGCAACGAATCTCTCCGTGAATCGCTCGCGGTCCACAGGCTCCTTAGACAAATCCTTCGACAGCAGAATCAGGGCAAATTCTTTCGCGGCAATCCGTTCCAGCAGAGGGGTCTCGTCCCACAATCCCTGCCGAACCAGCTGTGTGCACATAAACGGCTCATAAACCGGATCATGCCCCGCCAGAAGTGGAAGCCCTGCGCGTTCCGCCAGGACCGGCCCCGGTGAATTCTTTACAATCCGCTCTACATTCCGCGCCTCATGGAGGTCCTCCCGTGTCGGCGTATAAGCAAAATCCCACCGGTACGGCCAGTGCATCGTTCCCAGCAGCTGGGCCAGCAACAATATGGGCAACAGGAGATTCAGCACGGCGCGGGTGGGACGTTCCGCCACATCCACCTCCGCCAGCAAAAATCCCAGCGAAAGCGAAGTGGCCACCACCATCTCCAACAGGTAATTCGGCGCAGAACCGATTTTGCCGCACAGAAGCGCTGAAATCCACGACATCAGCAAATAATAAACCACAAGGTCTCTGCGCCTGTGAATCCAGCGATGAACAAAGAAAAACACCGCCATTCCGCCCAGGACCGAATAGGTCACCCACCAGTGACGGAAATAGATCAGCAAATCCTCAAGGCGGTACTCATTGACGTTGTAAAGAAAGACATGCAGAAAAAAAGTCCCTCCCGAAAGGAGTTGAATCAGACCATACAAAACACAGGTCGCCACACCGACCGAGATCAACAGCGTAAAAGCCGCGCGTCTTTCTTCCCGGTAATACAAAAACAGAAATGCGGCAATCGGCCCGGCAAACATGGTTTGTTTCGTACACAGAGCTGCAACGAAACAGGCCGCCGCCAACCCCACCGACTTTCCCCGTTCCACCAGTACCAGGCCCAGGACCGAGAAAAAAATGGCCGGCATATCCACCCGCGCCAGCGCGCCCCAGTCGTAAATATGATAAAACGATAAGAAACATAATGCCGAAAGAAATGCGGGCCAACGACGCCCCGCAAGCCCCCTCATCCACAAATAAATCAGACCCGCGATGCCGAACGTCGCCGCCACACAAACCCCCCTGCCCCACAGGAAACCGGTTCCCAGAACACGGTCGCCGACAGCCAGTAAAACCGGGTAAACGGGGGGATAGTTGTCCACCAGGTACGGTGGCTCATCCAGTGTCCGATACAGGCCGCCGCCTGATGCCAGACGGTGACCCCCGTAAATCAAAAATCCCTCGCTGTTGTCCACGTCGTAGGGAAACATCAGCAACACATAAGCGTGGTAACCGAACAATCCCGCATAGAGCAGGAATCCTCCCGTAACCAGGACCTTCAGTAACCTCGGCAAGAACTCGGACTCACCACGACCCGCCGGAAATGGGGGGACTGCATGGCTCTCCGGTCCTACAGACAATGACGGTTCAACCGAATTCGAATGAGATTGAAAATCCATTTCAGAATCAACTTTGGAGATATCTTCGACTCTCCGACACGCCGCTCCACAAAGATTATCGGAACCTCGGCGATACGGTATCCTCTTTTACGGAGAGCGTACAGTGTTTCGCCGACGATGGAGGGACCATCGGAAAGGAATCGGTCCCAGGGAAGCGAGGCCAGCGCCTCACGACGAAATGCCCGAAACCCCGACGTCGGATCCGAATACCGCAGTCCCAGCGCCAATCTGGACAACAACCCGGCAACTCGACTGTTCAAACGACGCCGGGGGCCAAATCCTTCCGTCCCGCCGCCCGGCCTATACCGGGACCCCAGTACCACATCAGCATCGTGGATCGCCTCAATGAGCTTCGGAATATCCTCCGGACGGTGCGAAAAATCCGCATCCATTTCCACGATAATGTCGCAGTCCGTCTCCGAGGCCCGCCGAAGGCCATCCCGACCCGCCAGGCCACGCCCGCGAGGCGGCGCACGATGAATAACCTCCACCCGGCCCGGATGCTCTTTCGCCAGTTGATCGGCAATCTCCCCGGTCCCATCCGGCGACTGGTCATCCACGATCAGCAGCGAATACTCCGGCCCCATCGAAAGAATCTGCTCTCCCAATCGGTCCAGATTCCCTTTCTCGTTGTATGTCGGCAAAAAAACAAGGATTTTCCGCGAACCCATGTTCACTCTGTCAGCCCTGTCCACCCTGTCCACTGTGCCCACACCCTTTTCATCCTGTATAGTATTCTTAGAAATCTGTTCCGACGGAGGAATCATAGGTGAATCGAACAGTTCGAGCAATCGGCGTCTATTTCTCAGCATTTATGTTGGCGGGATTCCTGGTCGGCTGCGGAGATAGAACAAAAGACCCTGTAATTATGAAAATCAACGGAGAGAAAGTCCATAAAAGCGAATTGGATCTCCTGGGCCGCAATGTCCTGGTCAAAGCCGGTATCCAACCCGGTACGGAGGAGGGACGCCGATACCTGAAAGCACATGTTAACAACATGTACGATTCCCTGATTCGCCTCTATCTGATCCAACAGTCCGCCCAGGCCACCGAACCGGAACCTTCTGAAGAGGAGATCGACCGGGCCATCGAAGCGTTCAAAAACGAATTCCCGGATGCAAAAGAATATGAAAAATTCGTGGAATTGACCGGCCTGCCTGTTCCCGAATACCGCCTGATTTTCAAAAACAAACTTCTGGCGGAACGGTTTCAGCTCCGGAAACTGGAAGAGGCGCGCAAGAACCTCTCGGAAGAGGCGGTTCGCCGGTGGTATGAGCAGCATCGGGAGCAGTTTCGCGCCCCGAACGTGCTCCGGATTCGAACGATCCTCTTTCGGGTTCCCCATGGAGCCTCGCCGGAACAGCGTGTCGCCATCAAGGAAAAAGCCGAGCATGTTCGACAAACCCTGACCGGCGCGGATGAAGAAATATTCGCTACAACCGCCAGGGAAATCTCCGAAGATACTCCGACCGCCCCCAACGGCGGCGATTTGGGTTTCATCTCATTTGCCGCCGCACAGGAATCGTTTCCCGCCGGGGTCGCCGATTCGATCTTCAGCCTGAAGAAAGGCGAAATCAGCCCGGTTCTTCAAACCACCATGGGATATTGGATTTTCATGGTCACCGATGACGAACAGGATTTCGATGAAGCAAGAAAGCAAATCGAGGATCAAATGGTCATCGAAGCCTTCGCCCAATGGATGAACGAAGCCCGCCAAAAAGCCACCATTGAAATCCTCATCCGCCCCGAGGACGTATATCCCGAACCGACCCCCGTAGCGCAGTAAGCCTTCCGGCCGGATCTCCACCCTCCATCAGCGAGGTCCCGACCTGAATGGCGTCCACACCGACCTCAGAAAGCCGTCTGACCTCTGACGGCTTTCTGATCCCACTCTGGCTCACTACAATCCGGTCGCCCGGAATACGTTGCCGCAGCCGAAGGGTTGTTTCCAGATCCGTTTTCATCGTTCGAAAATCACGGTTGTTGATACCGATCAGTCGCGCTCCGGTTCTCAGGATTAGTTCGATTTCTTCCGGTTCGTGCCCCTCCACCAGCGCAGTCATACCCAACTCGTGAGCCAGAGACAGGTATTTCTCGATTTCCTCCTGCTCCAAAATCTGCGCCATCAATAGAACCGCATCCGCGCCGATTGCGCGGGCCTCCCAAACCTGATATTCGTGAATGGTGAAATCCTTGCGCAGTGTCGGAAGAGTCGTCGCGGCGCGTGCCTGAATCAGATGCGCATCCGTGCCGGAGAAGTATTTCCAGTCGGTCAGGACGGACAGAGCCGATGCGCCCGATGATTCATAATCTCGCGCAATCGCGGCAGGGTCGATCTCCCCTTGAATGGTCCCGCGTGAGGGCGAGGCCGATTTGATTTCCGCCAACACCCGCACCGGCTCTCCGGGTCCCCGTCGCAGCGCGGTCAGGAAATCACGCGGAGGCAGGCCGCATTCCACTTTGGCTTGCAACATAGTGAGCGGACAGGAGGCCATTCGCTCCTTCAGTTCCTGCTCTTTGTGCGCTACTATTTCGTCCAGGATACTCTGATGCCGTTTCATGGCTCTAAGAATAATGCGACAGGTTCGCTTTTTAAACATGCCCTGTCGAAAATCCCATCCGGTTCATTCGAATGAAGAATGTGCTACCATAACTTCGGATTCCACAAAGACCGGATTGTTCCACGCACGAGAAATACAAACCATGTGGCAGGCCAGACGAATCACACCGCCGTTGACCGATGAGGATATCGCGGGACTGCGCGCAGGCGACCGGGTTCTCATCAATGGTGTCATCTATACGGGCCGTGATGCCGCGCACAAGCGCATGAGCGAGGCCATCGAACGCGGCGAGAATCTTCCGTTTGACCCGCAGGGCCAGCTGATCTATTACGTCGGACCGACTCCCCCCAAGCCGGGGCAGGTGATCGGCTCTGCCGGTCCGACCTCGTCCTATCGCATGGACCCTTACGCTCCCATCCTGCTTTCCAAAGGACTGAAAGGAATGATCGGCAAGGGATTCATGGGCCGGGACGTTCGAGATGCCCTGGTGAAATACCGGGGAATCTACCTGAGCGCCATCGGCGGAGCGGGGGCGCTGATCGGCAAACGGATCAAACAGGCTGAAATAATCGCTTACGAGGACCTCGGCCCGGAAGCGGTACGCCGACTGGTTGTTGAGGATTTCTCGGCGGTTGTGGTGTACGATATGTACGGCGCGGACCTTTTCAAAGAAGGCCAATCGCAATACGCCCGCATGGCATAATTGCGGATTGCGGATCATGGAACCGTGCGGTGGATGGCTTGTACCCCGCATTTTAGTGCGCACAGACACCCCCCTATTCTTGCCTTAATGATTCGTCATACATATAAATAGATCGGGGCAACTTTCCCGTGGCTGCCTCAACTACTCGCATTCAGACAGGAGACCGGCATGAGCAACAACAGAAAAAGCGACGTGATGCACGACCTGGTCCTTCCCACGATACTCTTCGCGGCCCTGGGAGCGATGACATGGGCGATTCGCGGGTGTTCGGGATTCGGCGGATCGGATGGATGCCTTTTTGCGGGGGTGACCTGGGGCGCGGCGTGGTGGTTTATCGCGCACGATGCCGGGGCAGCGCAGTCGCGACGATACTCTTCAGGGTGGATCATCCTCGCGCTGGCGGCCGGGATCAGTTATTCCGGCGGCAGGGGCTGGATGCAATGGCCAAGCTTCTTTGAGGGACGTCTTCAGTTGGACTATTCCGCCGGGAAATTTGTGCCCATATCGCGGGCTTATGGATTCTTGTGGCTGTTTATCGCCGGTGTGCCGTGGGCCGGTCTGGGCGCCTGCCTGCTCGCCTGGTGCGGCTCCAAACGCACGACAAAAATCTGGCACTGGGCCATCCGCATCGCCTGCGGAATCGGAATGGCCTATCTGGCTCGGTATATTTACAGGGCCTATCCCCAGTTTTTCCTTCCGCTCTACAGTTCCATGGAAGCGCAATATCAGAATCTTGACGCGAACCCCAATCTCCGAAGGCTTGTGAGGGATTGCGGAGCCGCCATTTTTCATCTCGGTCTTTTCCTCGGGTTCCTGGCGTACGAAATCGGGCGCAGAGACTGGAAAAATGTCACTTTGATCTCCACGGTCGGTCTGGTGAATGGAATCGGATGGGCCGCGCTCCAGAACTGGAAATGGGCCGCCGTACTCTGGCCCGGCGTCAATTTCAACTTTTGGCGTTGCTGGGAGTCGTCCGGCGGGATCAGTATTGGGATCGCATACGGAATCGCCTATTTCCTGGTAAATCGAAGAATGTCCGAAGAGGAAATCGCCGCTCGACCGGTCAATCCGTATCCGAATATCGAGCGGTTTGCCGCCTATGTCGGTCTGGTCTGGGGGCTGGGGAGGTCTATCCAATATGGATTGAAAGGCTGGGCCAATATCTACATCGGCAATGAGCGCTATTGGGAGGCATTACTCTGGAAAATCTTTACTCCTCTCATCCTGGTATGCCTGATTGGGCTGGCGATCTATATTTACAAAAAGAAACGTCTTCCGAAAGGCTACGAGGGTGACCTGTTTCCCCATTCGTTCTGGCTGATCTGGATTGTCCTGATTGTTCAAAACATCATTGCGCAGCTGGTCACCGGGCCGCTTACGAATTGGAATGAGGTGGTATTCGGCATTTATTACATATTGCTTTTCCTGATCACCGCGGTGGTTGTGTATCATTTCCGGTATGTGCAACTTCACCGTGCCGAATGCCGAATGTCGCCTTCCACATCGGTATCAGCAGGGTCGGCTTCGAGCCTGTCGGCGGGCTAGCCCACCAACCGATGAGATTTCTCCCTTCGGTCGAAATGACAGGGTAGATGTCATTCCGAGCATGACTCCGGCGGGGCCGGTGATGGGGCTAAGAAAGCGCACTTTCCACCCTTTGTTGCCAGGCAGAGACGCCTGGCCTACTGGTGGGACAGGCGTCCCTGCCTGTCGATGGACGAGCTTTCTTAGGAGGAGCAGCCCGGAGTCTGCGAAGGGCTGCGACGTGGCGATCTCAGCCTGAGTCCCGGTTCCTGAGCCTGCCTGTCCTGAGCTTGCCGAAGGATCGAAGGGCCGGGACGTCGCGTTCGAACGGCAAGATTGCCACGCTTCGCTCCTAAGAAAGCTCGCTTGCAGCCGTCCAAGGAGTCTGGTGCTATCCGGTCAACCCCCACCTGACCTCCCCCGATCTTCGGGGGAGGAACCTCTCCCCCAAAGTTTGGGGGAGACAGAGAGGGGGTTGTGCGTATCTTCACTCCTTCGCCTACGGTGTGCGTGGCCATGCTTTCTTCACCCCAATCACCGGCCCCGCCGGAGGGAGGCTCGCAATGACGGTTGCAGGCGAGCTTTCTTAGGAGAAGCCTATTGTCCCTCCGAACAAACATGAGGAATCTCAATAAGTACATGGAGCAGACAGGGGAGTGGCGGCATCTTGCCCCCGGAGGTAATAAACAAACGCAGGGGCGACGCACAAGTCGCCCCTGCATCCATGGATCATTTTCCTATCGCCGCATTCCGCCCCTTAATCCGCCGACCGCCCCGCCCCTTCCGGAGCGCCAGGTGTTGAGGAATCCGGTTTGGAATTCGGCGTTTCAGAAGACGGAGGACCGCCGGCGCCGGGATCCACCTCGCGCGGCGTATTTTCATCGACCGTCCATCGGTCGATATATTCCTGCCCCGGCCCACTCACTTTATACCTCACACGATAATCATTAACGGCTGGATCAAGAATCCTCACACAACGATTCTCGTAATCGACTACGTAACCCTCCCCTTCGGTCAGCATTCTTCCGTTGACAATCACTTGAACAGATCCCTTTTCCAATGTGCCGTGGAATTGAAAAAGATCCCGACGGGGAACGCCCTTGGCAAGGAGATATAGCCTCTTATCCTGTTGGAACGGCCATTTCTCTCCGAGCAGTCGAATCTCCCCGGTGTCTTCGTTGTATGTATAGTCCCGATCTTTCTTGAGCCACTGAAGAACATCAACACCCAGCGACCGGTCGCAAACTCCCAGCATGAAGCCCTTGCTGTATAGTCGGACTCTGTAGACCATCGGGTTATCTCTGTAAGGAGGCGGAGACTCTTCTATAAACAACTCTTCCGGGATCGTCGGGTCGTAATCCTCACAGGCAGAAAACGCAAGGCCCCGTCGCGCTGGGAGTAATTCTCGATGTGATTCATGGGCCTGTGCGTGACCGATCAGCCAATGTCCGACAGTAACTTGGTAGTCGGCATCTTTCTCCAGGATTACAGGATTGGTCACATGAACTCTTCCGTTTTGATAATCCACAAAATAATCTTTACCCTCTTTCATCTCCTGCCCATTGACCACCACCCGCACATTACCTGGTTTGATCGGTCCTATTTTGAACAGGAATAGATCCCGACGAGGGATGCCCTCGACAAGAACATATTCACCGGTTTCCTCTTTGAGCGGCACCATGTTTTCAAGAAGGGTGATTTGGGCTGTCTCTTCCGAATAAATATAATCACGATCTCGTTTTAGCCATCGCAGGTAATTCGGATCTCCCTGTTTGCCGATGCAAACAAGAAGCCCCCTGGTCTGGAGAAGCCGGTACAGCGGATACACCGTTCGGTCCGATGTCGCTCTTGGCTTTATTACGACGGATTGGGAGTAGTCGACGTTTGGATCGTAGTCCGTGGAGTCCGCGATGTTCCGATTGCGCGGTATCCCGCTTGTGTTACCGAACGCCCGATTCCCCGCCTGTACCAGATATTCGGCCTGGGGCCTTTTTATGGCAGGATTTGTTACAATAACCTTGCCGTTTTGATAGTCCACCGTGTAGTCTTCCCCCTCTTTCATTTTCTTGCGGTCGATCTCTACCCACACATCGCCCGGCTGAATTGGCGTGTCAAAGACAAATACACTCTCCCAGAGAACGCCGTTGTAGTTTTCCGATTTCGCAGTTTTCTCTTCCCCCCCCCCGCTCTGCGCCGGCCCCGGCGAGAGCGACAGAAGAGTTGCGCCAACGATTACGACCAGCCCGATAGCCATACCATCACGAATTTTGCCAAACATGTCTTGCCTCCTGTCCGACAGAATGTGACGCACCCGACGTGCGACAGAGGATCGTTTTTCACCGAATGGAACCGCAAATGCTCTCCCCTTCCCGTTCCCCGAAATCCAAATTTGTTTCAGCAGAAACTCGGCGTAAGATGCTTTCGCCTTCGTGATTTGCGTTACCTGAAAATCACACAGGATCTCCCGTTCCTCACGGATTTTCCGCAGTACCCAATGCACTACCGGATGGAAGAAATAGACGGCTTTCAGGAGCAATTCCAGCAGGAGCCACCAGCTGTCAAGACGTTTCAGGTGGGCCATTTCGTGCAACAGGGTAAACCGTAGCCCCTCGCGGTGTTCCATGTGAACTAGATGGCCCGGTACAAGGACGGTTGGGCGGAAGAATCCAATCGCAACCGGAACGCCCAGGTCCTCTCCCACAGCCAGGCGCGGCAACGCCCGAAGGCCGATCTGTCCGGCACATTCCCGCACAAGAGTCAGCACCTCCGGGTTGAGAACATCGCTTGACCGGCGAAGTGTGCCGCGCACCCGCCACATCCCCCATAGAAGCCTGGCAAACAGCACGGCCACCCCCGCCAGCCACAGGCACACGAACAGCGATTTCCAGTCCGGCACACGGAACACGGGCAGCCTTTGAGGCGGCTCGGGATCGGAAGGCGCAGCAGGAACAGCCGCAGCGGATTCCGAACGCGGCTCATCAGGAAGGAAAATCGCTTTCTCTGCCGAGACATACCCGGCATTCGAATCGCCGACCTCCACAGGCTCCGAGTCCACTCCGGCAGGCGGCAGGGCAACCGGGATATTCATCGGCAGGAAAGGCCCGACCGGGAACAGCAGCGGCAACAGAAGCACCAGGCCGAACATCCAATACGCCGCCCGTCCGCGCACACGCGCCAGCGCAACAATCCCGCCGGCAACCATTCCCAGGACCAATAACTGCAATGAGGAAAGCACCAGAAACTCTGACAACCGATCCACCCAATCAGCCATCTTTTTTCTCCTGTTTACGCCAATCCAGAATCTCCCGGCGAAGTGTCTCAAATTGCTCCATAGACATTCCCTCCTCCTCGAACAGCGCATTGACCATGCGCGCAGGCGACCCTTCAAAAAGGCGATTGAGCAGATCCCGCACTAATGATCGCGCGACCGTCTCCTGGTCTACCTTCGGAATGTAAACATAACTCCGACCCTCTAACTCGTGATCCAGGAACCCCTTACGTTCCAGATTCCGCAGCGTGGTCAGTATGGTGGTATAAGCCGGTTTTCTATGGCTGGACAGGCTGTCACGGACCTCATGAACCGTCGCCCGCCCCCGCCGCCACACCTCTTTCATCACCATCGTCTCCAATTCGCCCTGAAGCGTTGTTTGTTTTCTGCGTTGCATTCGGCAGTCTCCTCATCAAGATTTCATTGAATCTACTATCAGTATAGTACTATCGCCATGGTATATCAAGCGAACTTCGATCTTTTTTTGAAAAATTTTTATAGAAACGTCTCTCCCAAAACGGGAAAGATACGCAGTGGGTTGAATTTACTGGATTTAGTAACACCGCAACGCCACAGCGAAACATATTATGAAGAAGACATTTGAACCTTGATTCGCAGAATTAAAGGATTTGCACAATAAAAAATCATGGTAATCCCATAATCAAGCGAATCATGGAATATCGGCACAGGGAGGCGTCGTAAAGACAAGTCGTTCGCAACAGGGTTGCCGCCCGTGTTAAGAATCCCCGTTTGGGTCGGTGCGTAGTATGAATGAATAACACCTTATGTGCAGCCTGTTGCCTTCCCTAAAAATGTTTTTGAACAGGGATTCGAATGATTGACCCGCCTGGAAAACCGGAGTAACATTCCCCTCGTTCAAATGCTTGAGAATCGCCATCCGACCAAGTCTGCCCATACGGGTTGTCTTCAAGGCGGATATCAAGCATGGGTGTGTCCAAAAAAGGAGAACATCATGTCAGGTAATACAGAATCAACGCCCCGCCATTCCGGTCTTACCCGCCGAGATTTCCTTGGAACCACTGCCGTGGTCTCTGCCGCAGCGACCTTCACCGCACTCTCATCGACACGTGTGCTGGGAGCCAATGAGCGCATTGGAGTGGGTGTGATTGGTACGGGCGGTCGGGGGAACTCTCACTTGTCCGTGGTCCGCAAGATCCAAGACGAGGCAAATGTGGATGTGGTCGCTGTGTGCGATGTCTACCGGCCACGTGCGCAGAAAGCGGCGGAAAAGTACAAGGTATCGCAAATCTACATGGACCATCACGAACTTCTCGCCGATCCGAAGGTCGATGTGGTCAGCATTGCGACGCCGGATCATATTCACGGGTACCAGGCGCTTGACGCTATTGCAGCCGGGAAGGATATATACTGTGAAAAGCCGGTCACGCATTGGAGACAGTTCAAGCTCACCAAGCGCCTTGCCCGCGAGGTTGAGAACAGCGACCGGGTATTTCAACTTGGGACCCAGGGGATGTCGGACGATGCCTGGGCCTTGATGAGGCAACTGGTTCGGGACGGCCTGATCGGTCAGCCCATCCATGCCGAATGCGGATATTTTCGAGTCGGCGACTGGGGTGAGCGGGGAATGCCGATTGACGACCCCAATGCCCAACCAGGCCCGGACCTGAATTGGAAGGCTTTTCTGGGGGATTCCCCCAAACGGCGTTTCGATGTGAGTCGTTTCTTCCGCTGGCGGATGTACGAAGATTACGCGGGGGGACCTGTCACGGACCTGTTTCCGCATTCCCTGACACCGGTGGTGAGCATTCTTGGCGTAGACATGCCGACTTCCGTTGTGGCATCCGGCGGGAAATTCCGCTACCAGGAACGGGAGGTCCCCGATTCATTCAATATGCTGATCAGTTATCCCGAAAAGGTCACCGTGGCCGTTCTGGGGACGCAGGGGAACAACTACTGTGCAACCGGGTCGCGGGGATCCGGCTCCCGAATTCCCGTTGTTCAGGGTTGGGAGGGAACGGTCACGGTTCAAGGCAATGAAGTCGTTTTCACCCCTGCCGAGGGTTCGAAAAAAGAGGCAAAACAGTTCCCCATTGAACGGAAGGAAGATTTCGCCCGATTTTGGATAACATTCTTCGATTGCTGTCGAAAACGTCAAAAAGATACGGTCAGCACGATGAGCCTGGCGTATGCTGTCCAGACTGCTCTGCAGATGGGCATGTTGGCCTACCGCGAAGAGGGGGTTGCCCGATTTGACGCGAAGAAAGAGAGCATTCGCGTATAGAGTTTTCCCATTCTGGAGAGGGCGTATTTCTTGGGATTGACGCAAATTTCCGGGGCCTGTCAGAAGAATGACCGGCCCCGGATTCTTGTGGCCGAACCGGGACAAAAACCGATCCGGGCCGATTACGGTCGTACCATTCGTCGATTCGCCCACCCGAACAGAAAAGCAAGCGCCAACATGGCAACGGTTCCCATCGGTCCAAGGATGATATCATCTACATTCAGCGCCAACCATTGGAGATGAGAGGGCAAATTGTGTGAAAATGTTCCCCAGATGATGACAAGAATACTGACGGTAATAATGGTGATTCCCTGCCATACCCGCAACGGAACATGAAACAACGCCAGCAGAAACAATCCCAGCATTCCTCCGCCGAAAATTCCTGCAAAAGTCCACCAGATATCCAACGCGCTGGCGGCCTTGATCATCAACAGGGCGAACCCCGCACCCAGGACACCCCAAAACAAAGTCATTCTTCGGAGGAACCGCATGCTGTCCTTTTCGCCCATTGCCGGATTGACATACTTTTTCCAGAAATCAATCATCGTAATTGTCGCGGCGCAGTTCAATGAGGAAGATATTGTACTCATCGCCGCAGCCAGGATTGCTGCAACAATTAACCCTTTCAGTCCGACAGGTAATTCCGTGGCGATAAAATAGGGAAATACCTGATCTCCCTTCGTGATGGAGTCCGGAAGAGTATGCCCCCCGCCGGAATAAAAAGCGTAAAGAGCCGTTCCGAGGTAGAGGAAAAGCGCAGTAAGCGGAATGTACACCCACATGCCGATCCAGACGGAATGCCGGGCTTCCTTCTCGGTGGCGACCGAGACGTACTTCTGGACATAATTTTGATCGGCAATCAGACTGCGCAGATTCTCCACCACACCATAAATAATCATCACCCAAATGGTCCGCGTACCGGCCTGTGAAGAGAGAGTAAAATCCCAACTGCCCCAACTGAATTTCCCTTTCTCGATAGCCGTTCGGATCAGATAGTCCGGCGGGGAAAAGACTGCAACAGTCAACAGATATACACAACATAGTATTCCCACAATCATCACGGCGGATTGAACCACATCCGTCCAGATTACCGCTTCCATGCCACCCAGCAACGTGTAGAAAATGGTGATAAAGCCCACCAGAATAATGATCCAGCCGATGCTCAACGGCAGGTAATGACTCACCAGCAAACCGCTCAAGTACAGGATGACGGCAGTGCGGCTGGTTTCGTAAAGAAGAAAAGACAGCGAGGAATAAAACCGCGCCCACGACCCCAGCCGGTCCTCCAAAAAAGCGTAGACGGAGATCAAGCCGGAATTCCGGTACTGGGGAATCACATATTTACACGCGATCCATGCAATCGGAAAAATAGTCAACGAGAAAATGAACGGGTGCCAGTTGGTATCAAAGGCTTTACCCGGCGTTGCGATGTAAGAGATGCTGCTGGTATAGGCGCCGAAGATCGCCAATCCGGCGGCCCAGGCAGGAATGCTGCGCCCCGCAACCATATATTCCTCGGCGGTCCGCGTTTTCCTCATGGAATAGATACCTGTCCCGGCCATCAAAATCGCATAAGCAATCAGGATGACGCCATCCAACCCGCCCAGTGTTGATTCCATATTGTTTTCTCCCGATTCCTTTCGGTATCTAATTTGTTTACTTTTCACAAACAATCCGATCCACATCTGTACAAGTGGAACGGACTTCCATCGACCCGAAAAAGAAGAGCGATTGCCCGAATCGTCTTTCGGGGACCTTCCTGTTCCTGCCTGGGAAAGTCAACTCCTATCGGCTACGCGTTGCGCAATGGCATCGCCGATCTTGCTTGTAGACATTCCCGCCTTCTGAATTTCCGCGACCGACAATCCCGGCAGAATACCCGATCCGAGAAAATCCGCGATGGCGCGGTCCAGAATCTCCGCGGCCTTATGCTCACCCAGATGGTCCAGCATCATCTGGGCGGCGCAGATACAGGCTATGGGATTGATTACATTTTTGCCGGTGTATTTGGGGGCGGACCCGCCGATCGGCTCGAACATAGAGGTCCCTTCCGGGTTAATGTTTCCACCGGCGGCAACCCCCATCCCACCCTGAACCATCGCGCCTAAATCTGTAATGATGTCACCGAACATGTTGCCGGTAACGATCACATCGAACCATTCCGGGTTTTTGACCATCCACATCGTGATCGCATCCACGTGGGCGTATTCCCGTTTGATTTCCGGGTAATCTTTCTTCCCCATTTCGTGGAAGGCGCGTTCCCACAGGTCGTACACGAAGGTTAAAACATTCGTTTTGCCGCAGAGAGTGAGGGTATTCTTCTTGTTGCGCCGTCTGGTGTACTCAAAGGCATATCGCAGGCAACGATCGACATCGAACCGCGTGTACACCATCTCCTGAATGGCTACTTCCTGCGGTCTGCCTTTCTTGATGATCTGACCGCCACCGGTATACAGCCCGGCGCAGTTTTCGCGCACGACAACGAAGTCAATCTCTTCCGGGCCTTTGTCCTTAATGGGGGTCCAGACTCCGGGATAGAGTTTGACCGGACGGAGATTGATGTATTGGTCCAATTCAAATCGCAGGCGGAGGAGAATTCCCTTTTCGAGGATTCCGGGTTTGACATCCGGATGCCCGATTGCACCCAGGAAAATGGAGTCATAGCCCCTCAATTCCTCAATGGCGCCGTCCGGGAGCACTTCGCCCGTCGCCAGAAACCGGTTGCCTCCGAAATCATAACGGTGGAAATCGAATTGAATTCCGACCTTGTTCTTGACGGCGTTCAGCGCTTTCAATCCCTCGGCAATAACCTCCGGCCCGGTTCCATCCCCGGGCAATACGGCAATTTTGTATGTCTTCATTGGCGACCTCATTGTTTGGTGATCTATACAAACTGATTCCGTTCTCCGTGCCGACAACGGACCAGAGAAAGACTTCATACCATTCAATTCGGTATGGAACAAGGTTTGCGGCGATACCGGGATGATCCCATTGAATCCCATTCATCCTGTGGATCCCATTTGTCCTGTTCCTTTTTGCAGCCTCAGTTCTCCCGCCGACGTTTCTCCCACACCCGGATCAGGCGTTGGGTCAAGCCGGTATACCGCGAGCGGATTTTATTGTTGGCGATAGCGATTTCCATCGCACGTGTTGTGCCGACCAGGACAACCAGGTTCCGTCCCCGGCTCACCGCCGTATAAAGCACATTCCGCTGAAGGAGTGGAAAGTGTTTCGTGACAAGGGGAATGACCACAGCCGGGTATTCGCTTCCCTGGGATTTGTGGATAGTGATGGCATAAGCCAGGGTAAGATCGCTCAAGTCCCCACGGTCATACGCAGTTTTCTTGTCGCCGAAATCGACCTCCACAAGGACCGGATCGGATTTTACGTGAGTTACAATACCGACATCTCCGTTGAAAACGTCTTTGTCGTAATCGTTCCGGATCTGCATGACCTTGTCGCCGGTGCAGATTCGGTATCCAAACTGCTCCACTCCCTCCTTTTGAGGATTGAGTTCCCGTTGCAGAACCATATTCAGATTCTCCACGCCTACATCCCCCTTTATCATCGGCGCGAGAACCTGGATCTCCTCCATGGGCGTGAATCCAAATTGATCCGGAATCCGCCTGGTGACCATTTCCACAACCGTTTCGAGCGTGGATTGCAAGGTGGGTTTTCGAATGAAGAAAAAGTCCTGGCCTTCCTCGACACCGCCGCTGTCAAGAACCGGCAATTCGCCGCGGTTGATGCGAGCGGCGTTATCGCTGATCAGGCTGCCGGGGCGCTGACGAAAGATCTCACTCAGGGTAATCACGGAAACCAGGCCACTTCGGATAATGTCTCGTAACACAAATCCCGGTCCAACTGAAGGGAGTTGGTCCACATCGCCGACCAGGAGCAAATGAGCGCTCGGCGGCAAAGCTTCCAACAAGGCCGCCATAAGGGTGGTGTCGATCATCGAGGCCTCATCAACAACCATGAGGTCGACTTTGAGGGGCCGGTAGCCATTGCGATTGAAACTCCTCTGTTCGGGATTGTATTCCAGGAGACGATGGATGGTGGATGCATCCCGGGCGGCGCTTTCGGACAGTCGTTTGGCCGCCCGTCCGGTGGGCGCGGCCAGTTTGATCCGTTTGCCCATTTTGGCCCAGAGGGCAACAGTCGCTTTCAGGATGGTGGTTTTACCGGTTCCGGGGCCGCCGGTAATGACCAGGATTTTGTCGTCCATGGAAAGACGGATCGCTTCGCGTTGTGTCTCCGCCAGGCAAATGCCAAGAGACTGTTCGATCTCCTCGAAATTGATCTCCTGATTTTTCCGGCGATGAGTATTGGAGGGACTATGCGCGAGAAGTCCCATGTAATGGGAGATTCCCGATTCGGCGGTGTGAAGATTTATCAGATAAACCCAATCCCTCCTGCCCTCCTGCGGATCGAGCGGCTGTTCCTGGACCACCAAACCGCTTTCACGAAGACTTTCCAGCCCACTCTGCACAAGAATCAGGTCTTCGATTCCCAGGATTTGTGCGCTCTCCGCGAGCAGCGGAATTCGTGGATAGTAGACATGCCCGGATGCGGCCGCTCGTCTCAGGGCATACAGCACTCCCCCGGTGAGCCGCTCAATTCCCGTGCTTTCCAGCCCCCGCTTTACAGCAAAACGGTCGAGCGCTTTCCAGTCAATGTCCTCCTCGTATTTGGCAATGAGCGAATAGGGATTTCGGGTGATTTTGTCCACTGCTTTTCGCCCGAAAGCGGTGTAAGCGGCAAAGGCCAAGTCATCCGAAAGCCCCAGTTTCTTCAGCTCGGCAACAACATTTCGTTTCGGTGTAGACATTGAGTGTTTTTGAAGTAATCTATATCGAATTGGTCAGTGCAACAGGCTCAACCCCCACCTCACCTTTCTCGCCAATCAACCCCCACCTTACCTCCCCCGATCTTCGGGGGAGGAATTTTGGCTGTGACCTTGCCCGATCTTCGGGGGAGGGATTTTTAATAGCCTGGGCGCTTTCTTCTGCCTGTTTTCCCCTGCGTTTTCTTTTTTTACAACCTCCCCGCAAACCGCAGAAAATTGTCCCGAAAAAGATCCCGGACATCCCGCGTCACGGCCTCCTCCGTTATGGACCAGCCGGTCCGCTGTAAATCGGTGTATTTTTCAACAAGGACCTCGGCGATGACTTTCCGTGAATGTGCCCATTTGTACAGGAGTTGATCGAGAATCCGTGCATCAGAGTGCTGTGGGATAAAGCTGAAGCCTAATAACTCCAGCCGTACCATTGTAACTTCGCGGATCAGGCTGGGCACATTGAGAAACCACCAGCAACCGAACGGCATCAGGTTTCGAAATTTCCGAGCGGTAACGCACAATAGATGCTGGTCTTCGCGCGAAAGCATGGTGACCAGAAAGCGATTGTCGGGATAAGCGACGCAAAGGTTTTCAATCGCCTGTGTGCCCGCCTTGCCGACACTGTCTCCGGCTAGTTGCAGGTGCGGATTCACCTGTCTTTTGACACCGATCATCAATGCCAGCGGCACTTCCCGATCGAGCGCAACCGGTAGAATGCAGGAATCGAGCATCCGTCGCACCGGATCCTCCGTGGGGAAACAGAAAGTGGGCGGCAGTGAAACCGCCATATAGAGCGGGTCCATCCGATCGATCCATACACGCAAGAACCGTCGAATCTGGGCACACGTGACATCGTCCAAATGTGTGGAAACCGCATACCCCAATTCCGACAGAATGGAACAGGCGCGCGGAAGGTCGGTCAGCAGCGGATCGATCCGCAATGCAGCCCGGAATTGAGGATTCGGAGGGATTTCACGCTCCCAGACTGCCCGTTCCCTCGAATCGAACGGATCGTTGGTCATTACTACAAATTCGACATTCGCCTTTTGGAAAACAAGATCTGCATATTCCTGGACAGTCCATTGTTTGAAGTGTTGACGAATTTCTTCCAGATCGGCGCGGGAAATGTCTATCCCCACAGTCTGCAAGGCGGTGAGAACGCCCCGTGCCGCCTCGGAAATGGGGGATGACCGCCGATACAGATATTCCCAGATATGATTCGCTTTCTCGCGGGTGGACAACGCCCAGAACTCATCATACCCGACAGGGGAACGGCGCATTATTTCCGCCACTAGGTAATGGTAGGTCAGGAGTTCATCCACGCCCCAGAGCAGAAGATCCCCGAACGCGGGGGAATACAAATGCGTGTGGATATCGACAATCGGCGTTCTTTCCACAATCTCCGTAACGACCGCTCTTAATTGAGTCGGTGAGATGTTCGGCATGGTCGATCTCCTCCGAGCCGGATGAAATTACACGCTAATCATTTTCTCCTGTTTTCCAATGACTAAATCCTATCCGCGACACCCCAATTCGACTAACGAATGTTTAAGCGAATATGGCAGCCGCGTTGACCGGTACTTTGTCGTGCATACCCGCGTGACCCCAGTCTGTCCAACCGACGCACCGTCCTCACTCCAAGAAGAAAAAAGGGTGGAAAACCGTTCCCTGCATCTATCGGATCAGTACCTCCCGATTTTTCTGGGACGATTCATAGATGGCGTCGATGATCTTCTGAATCTCCAGAGATTCTTCGGGCTTCACGAGGACGGGTTTGTTTTTCTCAACACATTCTGTGAAGTGGCGAATTTCCATCCGGTGACCTTCCTGCTCCGGCAGCCAGTCGAATCGAGTACTGGTCAGCGCATTGCGACCATAGCCGTATATTGCCGGAGGAACCGTCGTTGCGCCGGCTTTATCACCGAGAATGGTAAGGGATTCGACACTTTCGGGAATGTTTGCCGCCCAGGAAACCTGTACCGACATGGTGATGTTGTTCCGGAAGCGGATAAACGCGGCGGCGAAATCCTCTACATCGAATTCTTTTCTTACATAGTTTTCGCCCCATTCGGCATTGCAGAGGTCGTCGCGATCGCCGAACATCCGGTACACCTTGCCCGATGCCGCCATGGGTTTCGGGCATCCCATCAGCCAGACCGCCAGGTCGATAACATGCACACCGATATCGATTACCGGGCCGCCGCGCGATTCCTTCTTGATATGGAACTTTGACCAGCCGGGAATCCCTCGCCGCCGCAGCGCCTGCCCGTGCGCGTAATAGATTTCTCCGAGATCGCCGCGCCGGATTGCCTCTTTGATCTGTTCGGAGCGAGCCTCAAACCGCTGATGCTGGGCAACCATGAGTTTCCGGTTTGCTTTTTTGGCGGCCTGGATCATTTCACGGCATTCTTTAACGTTCATTGCCATGGGCTTTTCCACAAGCACATTTGCGCCCGCTTCGAGGGCTTGGATGGTCAGCGGCGCATGGCCGCGATTCTGGGCGCAAATATCGATGATATCGTAATCGGCGCTTCGCAACATCACCGCTGCGCTGCGATATCGCTTCTCCACCTCGAATTTCCTGCCGATCATTTCCACCCGTTCCGGGAGAATATCGCACACCCCGATCACCTCCACACGCCCTTCCGCCTCCAGTTCCTTCCAATAGGGAAGGTGGCGGTCATGCGCAATGGCCCCCACACCGATCACGCCAACTTTGAGCCTGTTCTTTGCCATAGTTATATTCCTTTAAACATATCGGATTGCGATTTCCATGTGAGAATGCAAATAGGATACGCTGGGGGGAGTTCCGGTGGTAGTGAACCGGCTCCAGGGGCGCACAACCCTATACCCTTGCGGTGCAACTACATGCGTCATTTGTGAGAAAGAACCGGAATATCCTCTCACCCGAAGTTTCTCCCGGCGCCAGAGACAGAAGAGAAATACCTCCCGTGGGAAAGGGAACACTAATCCCAGTGGAAAATCTCTCTCATCTCGGTCCACCACGCGTTCGGGCCTTTCTGCTCGACGGGAATGAAACCGGGGGTGCAGACTTTCCACCATTCCTGCGTTGTGGGATCGTCGGCCATCTTTTTCATATCCGCCTCGTAATCGTCTCCAATGTATTCATAATAGCTGAACAGTAAATCCCCATAATGATAAATGGAATAGTTGCGGATATTGCAATCCGTAATTTTTTCCAGTACCTTCGGCCACACGTTTGCGTGAAGGCGCACATACTCGTCCAGGAAATCAGGTCGGATTTTAACTACCATTCCATATCGCTGCATCGGGAATCTCCTTTCCGGTTCCGTTACAAGTTCAATGGAAAATAGCCATATTTTCGCAGAGTGTCAACAGCAAATCGATACGAGTCAGGGTCCACTTCGCTGCTGACCGAATGATCGGATTGGAATACCCAACCTCCGCCGCGCGCCGCCTGAAGCTTGTATTGGATTTCCTGTTCGATCCTATTGAAATCCCCGCTCTCCAGCACGCGAACATCGATATTGCCCGCGAAAGCGAGTTTCCCGGCATACTCCTTTTTCAATTCAACCGCATCCAAATCCGCTTTCGCTTCCAGCGGATTATAGGCGTCGAGACCCATTTCAACGAAATCGTCAAAAACAGCCCGGGCATTTCCACAGCCATGATAAACTACCATCAGATCATTTTCATGGAATAATTCGATCAGGTTCTTTACATGCGGTTTGAATATCTTCCGCCAGTATGTCGGGCCGAACAGCATTCCGTTTCGATAGGCGACATCGCCCCAAATGTACATCCCCGAAAGTCGTCCTTTCCCGGCCTCGATTTCCGCTTTTGCCAGGGAGAATAGAAATTCCCCGATGCGATCTACAAAGTCGATGAGCAGTTCGGTTTCACTCGCCATCCAGATCAACGCATTCTCTGTGCCGATGATTCGCCAGAGAAATTCAAACGGTTCGCAGATGGAACCGAACACAGCGAAATCTTCCAGAAACGGCTCAAGGCGGTCTTTCCAGGACGGAATGTCGCGGACCAGCGTGTCTCCGACACAGTTAATCTGATCGTCCCCGCCTTGGAAAAATCTGCGCGAATCTGCCGGATCGTCGAACTCGAACCGGGCCATGTCACCGGGTTCTTTGATGGAAAAGTCCTCAAACATGGGCATGGGGACAATCCCGCGACGACGAATGGTTGCGCCGAATCCCGTTTGAATGACAATGTCTTCACCCGTCTGCTCGATGATTTTGAACGGCTGGATTTTCGGGTCCATGTTCGGATTGATGACCACATAGTCCAGATCGAACTCGCGATAGGGATCGAATCCCTCTCCCCATTTTTCTTTACAGCGGTTGAGGAATTGGGTCCAGAAGAATTCCCCGGCGGGGACACGATCTCCTTCTTTATGAGACAAGGCATGACGCATTCGTCGGATCTTTTCGTGGGCCTTTCCCATCACAGAAACTCCTCAGACACTGTGGTTTTGCCGCAAGTGTAAACCCGTCGACGTCGAAACGCAAGCATTTTCAAATATTCATCGGGCGGGACATTCAAAACTTCGCGGCGGGTGTCGAACATGATATTGTTTCTGCGAAGTCGCGAAGGAATTTCACAGTTGGGAGGTGTGATCGGCAAGGATGTACAAGGCGATATGGGCGGTCATTCTGTGTGGCATTGCTACCCAGATTCCACAGGCGCAGCCGGGACCGGTGATTGAGAACGCCACAGGGCGGGTCCTGACCGGCCTGGAGGTTCTGCTGACAGAGCGCCTGGAGATGATTAAGGGGAAACGGATTGCGGTCGTGTGCAATCACACAAGCCGGAATGCAGAGAGGCAGCATCTGGTTTCGCTGCTGTTGCCTCATGCAAGCATAACCGCGATTCTCGGACCGGAACATGGATTTTCAGGGGATCATCCGGCGGGTGAATTGTTTCCTGACCCGAGTGAGCAATTCGAAGGATTTCCCGTTTTCAGTCTCTACGGAGAGTTTCGGTCGCCGACCCGGGAGATGCTCAAAGCGGCGGAGATGGTTGTGTTCGATATACAGGATATCGGAACGCGGTTTTATACATACATTTCTACTTTGTATCTTACGATGCAGTCATGTGCGCGAAACGGAATACCCCTGCTGGTTTTGGACCGACCCAACCCAATTACGGGTGAGGTCGTCGAGGGACCTGTGGCGCATCCCGGTTCATTGAGTTTTGTCGGAATCGCACCGATCTGTATCCGGCATGGAATGACCGTGGGAGAATTAGCCTTGCTGTTTAATTCCGGCTATTTTCTGGCACATCGAATCGGAGCGCATGTACAAGTAATTCCAATGAAGGGCTGGTCCCGAACTCTCTGGTATGACCGGACAGGACTGCCGTGGATCCCCCCTTCGCCCAACATGCCGACTTGCGATACGGCATCCGTGTACCCCGGAACAGGCCTTTTCGAGGGCACAAATATCTCCGAAGGGCGGGGCACGGAACGACCATTTGAGGTAGTCGGTACGCCCTGGATCGACGGTGCGAAATGGGCGGACATGCTGAATCGGTTCCAGTTACCCGGCGTGGTGTTCTCCGCCACGACATTCACCCCGATCCATCTTCCCGAAAAAGCGCCGAATCCGAAATACAGGGATCAATTGTGTAACGGCGTTCAGGTCTCCATTACAGATCGAAAATCCTTCCAGGCGGTTTCTGCCGGAGTAGCCATGCTCTGGAGCGCAAAAGAACTGTGCCCCGATCGGTTCGAATGCACAAAATACCTGGATTTCCTCTGGGGAAGCGAACGTCTTCGAGAACAATTGAAAGACCGGACCGACTGGCGTCAGATCCTGTCGGAGGTACAGATTGAAAAAGCGGATTTCTTTTCTGTGCGAAACACCTCGCTACTGTATCGCTGATCAGCGCGGTATTTCACGAATGTAGATATTCTTGAAATACAGCGTGTTTCCGTGATTCTGTAATTCGATCTGGCCGGTCGGATAAATCGGCTTATCGCGCTCCCAGTAATTTTCCATCACGACGTGATCGACGACGAGTTTATCATTCAGATATACGGTCACTGTTTCACCGACCATGATAATGCGGAAAGTATTCCATTCGCCGATGGGATTATCCGCCTGACAGAGGGGCTTCGAGGGGTGGATTTGGTTGTTGTAAATACCGCCTGAACCGATGTGTTCACGGGCCGGGTCCCAGATCTGGACTTGGGGTGAGCCACGAAGATAGATGCCGCTGTCGCCGTTTTCCTTGATTTTCCAATCCACCAGAAGCTCAAAATCCCCATAGTCTTTCGCGGTGCAAAGGTTGTCGCCCTTGCCGTCGAACACCAGCACGCCGTCCTCAACATTCCAGTGAGCGCGCATTTTCTCATCGGCCTCTTTTTGCGCCTGGGCCAGTTCCCGCGGGGTCATCTTCGCGCGTTTCACCGGATCGGCCACCAGGCCCTTCCAGCCGGTCAGGTCCTTTCCATTGAACAGCGCCGTAAATCCCTTCGGTGGTTTGTTATCTTTTTTGCACCAGGGACAATGGGAACAGGCCGCAGTGAAAACGAGGAGGATCGAAAGCCAGGTGATTGGGGGATTCTTCATTGTTCACGACTCCATTGTGTGAATTTCTGACGAATCGAATTCTATCGCCTGGGGTTCTTATTTGTCCAGGATCTTCCTCGCGGTTTCATCGTATCCGTGCTATGCTTCGCCGGTCGATGGCCCGCATTTAAGGCCACATATCCTCTCAACCACGGAGGGCAACGCCATGCGAACAGCGAACTATCTGATTGTTTTGTCGACGTGTTTCTGCTTGACTGCTGTAGCCCAGGAGCCGATTCGTGTACTGATCGTAACCGGCTGCGACTATCCGGGACACCATTGGCGGGAAACAACACCGGAGGTGCGCCGGGCACTGGAGGAGAACCCGCGCTTCCAGGTGTTTGTCTGCGAAGACCCGGAGATCATGGCCACTTCCATTCACGAGCGGTACGACGTAATGGTGCTTCATTACTGCAATTGGGAACAGCCGATGCCCCGGCAGGCCGTGCTGGACGGATTTGCAAATTCGGTTCGGCAAGGGCTTGGCGTGGTCGCGCTTCATTTCGCTTGCGGCGCGTTCCCGGAGTGGCCGGAATATGTTCACATTATCGGTCGTGTCTGGGATCGGGACAAGACACATGATCCCCTTGGCGCTTTTACCGTCCATGTTGCGGATACCAATCACCCCATTCCACGTGGAATGAGCGATTTTGAGGTAACGGACGAACTCTATTTTTGCCTGAAAGGGACGCCGGAGATTCAGATATTATTAACGGCACATTCAAAAGTGACCGACCGGGACGAAGCAATGGGATTTGTACTTCAGTATGGGAAAGGGCGGGTGTTCCACACACCATTGGGTCACGATGTGCGGACCTTTTCAACACCGGCTGTCCGGGATCTCCTGCGGCGCGCGTGCGAATGGGCGGCCACCGGCGAGGTGACTGCGGCGCCCGCGACCTCCCCGTCCGATGCGAATAAATAGATTTCCCTGAAACACCGTCTCAATTCCATTGTTTAGAAAGAACGGGCAATGACCGGAACCCTCAGCGTCCTTGATCTTGTAATCATCGGAGTGTATTTCGCCGCCGTGTTGGGCGTGGGCCTCTATTTTTCGCGTCGGGAGCGCACCAGCACAGAGTACTTTCTGGCGGGCCGCCAAGTCGCCTGGTGGGCCATCGGAGCATCCCTGTTTGCGTCGAATATCTCCAGCGAGCATTTTATCGGACTGGCCGGGTCCGGCGCGGCTGGCGGATTTGCGGTCGGGAATTTTGAATGGCTGGCCTGTTTTTGTTGTCTGACCTTGGGCTGGCTGTTTGTGCCGTTTTATCTTCGATCCGGCGTGTTCACCATGCCGGAGTTTCTGGAAAGGCGGTACGGTCCCGCCTCGCGGTGGTATCTGACGATCGTTTCGATTATCAGCTACGTACTCACAAAAATCTCCGTTACACTGGTCGCGGGCAGCCTCTTGCTGGAGGAAGTCGTCGGGTGGGATTTCATAACCTCCTCGATTGTGCTGGTCGTATCCACCGGCGTGTATACGATCGCGGGCGGCCTCTCCGCTGTGATTTACACGGAGGTAGTTCAGACCATCGTACTCACCGGCGGCGCAACGCTGCTTACCGTGATGGGTCTGCGGGAGGTCGGGGGCTGGTCGGCATTGACCGCGAAATTGGACCCCAGCTATTTCAGCATGTTCCGGCCCATGGACCATCCCGATTTTCCCTGGACCGGTATTGTATTCGGCGCTCCCATTCTGGGAATCTGGTACTGGTGCACGGATCAGTTTATCGTTCAACGTGTACTGAGCGCAAAGAATGAGCCGAATGCGCGAAGCGGCGCGATCTGCGCCGGATTTTTGAAAATCCTTCCGGTATTCATCATGGTTTTGCCGGGGCTGGTCGCGGCCGCATTATATGCGGATGTGAACGGGGACAATGCCTATCCGGCAATTGTTTCCCGGTTGCTGCCGTCCGGACTCAAGGGAATTGTCATTGCGGGGCTTCTTGCGGCGATCATGTCTTCTCTTGCCTCCGTATTCAACTCCTGTTCCTCGCTGATCACCATGGACATTTACAAAAAACTAAGAGAGAACCCGACCGAGCGAGAATTAGTACTGGTGGGGCGGATTTCCACCGGTGTGCTGGTTGTTCTCGGAATTGTGTGGGTCCCGTATATTAAAGAAATCAGTTCACAGCTGTTTGTTTACCTGCAAAGTGTGTCCGCCTACATCAGCCCGCCGATTACAGCCTGCTTCCTATTCGGCGTATTGTCCGGACGATTAAATGCCGCCGGCGCGATCGTCTCTCTTCTCACAGGATTCATCCTGGGTGCGGCGCGTCTAATCCTGGAACTGTTACACAAGAACGGGATGGAACTGTCCGGTCCGCCCGAATGGCTTGCCACAGTTAATTTTCTGCATTTCGCGGTTCTGCTATTTGCTGTGTCGACCGTGGTGCTTTTTCTGGTCAGCGCCCTCACACAGGAACCGTCTCGTGAGAAGATTCGTGGATTGACCTTCCGGACGCTGGAAGCAGGCACAACGGTCAAGCGGGCGGAGGCTGCTTCACCGGAGAGTCAATATAGATGGGATCGACTGAATCTCCTATTTTCGGTTGTTCTGGTCCTGATTTTGATTACTCTATGGTACATTTTCCGTTGAGAGATCATGCTGCATCGCCCGGGGAGAATAGAATGCCCGACCAAATCGCCGGGGTGGAAAGAGACCTCGCCATGAACGGAATCCCACCCCTCATGCTGTCGCCGTGCGTATTCGTTTTACTGTCCGTTATCCCGGTCGATCGAGGAATCGCTTTGTTTCGGCTCTTTCGTTTCAGCAGCCGTTTTTCTGTCATTCAATAACTTGAACAGCCACCAGAGATCGCGAATGCCGAACGGGATAATCAAAAGGACCGTGAGGTAAAATATGCCCAGACTGAGGAAAAACGTTACTGTCCAAAAGATAATCCAATACTTCACAGCTGATTCTCCTGTAACTCGGATTGTTTTCGGTCCGGAAAAAAAAGGGAAACGACAATGAATAACAGGGCACAGAGGGCGTAATTCCCCAAGCCGAGCAGTTCAGTGGACAGCCAGGGAACGATTCGTTGAATCGGTTCGAGAAATACACCGGCGATCGAGAGAAGCCCTGCGCCGAGGGCTGCCAGCGCCCCTGCCTTCGACGCGCGTTTCCAATAGATTCCGCCGATGAGAATCGTTGCGGAACCGCTCAAATAGATATTTCCGGTAACCGCCATGTAGGTCCACACACTGTCGGGGAGTTTGTACCAGATTCCCCATACCAGGAGAAAAATCGCGATCCAGGTAATATTAAAGCGTGTAATAAGGATCTGGGCTTTATCGGACAACGGGCGCCGTCGAAGCGGTCCGATGACATCTCGGACAATGACCGATGACCAGCAAAGAAAATAACTGCTGTGTGTAGACATGAAGGCAGCCATCATGCCGGCGGTCAACACTCCCAAAAGACCCACAGGCACAATCTTACCCATAAATAACGGCATGGCCTGCTCCGCATGAACAGGGGTCCCCGAAAGCCCATCCGGAAAAAAGTATCGTGCCATTTCCTCATGCTGTGAATAAAAACAGAAAGCGGCAATGGCCCAGAAGGCCGGAATGCCCGTACGGGCCAGAGCCGACGGGGCCGAGTAAAGGAACGTGCGTTTTGTAGTCTTCTCGTCCTTTGTGGTCAGCGCACGGCTTGCCTCCGGCCCCCAACAGACCGTTGCTCCCACGGTTACCACCGCCATCCAGGCCATGTAAAGCCAACCATACGAATCGGGGTGAAATGGGTTGAATGCCATTTCCCCCCGATGCTCGCTCAACGCAGTAATGATCCGGGTCCATCCCAAATCCGGGTGTGTCAGGCAGAAAAGCATTCCCACTCCCATCCCAATCCCCAGGATGAAAAACTGAATAAAATCGGTAACGATCACGGATACCATCCCCCCCATGGCAGTGTAAATCAGCACCAGCACAATCATCAGCGAAGTTACCCAGTTTACCATTTCCGCGTTGCCGGTTGCCCCAAGCCCTGTGGCATAGGTGATAAAGGTCGCTCCCATTTTCGGGAAAAGCCCCATATTTAGAATCCCCGCCAGGGCGCAAATCGCCCCGGCAACAACCCTGGTCTGTTTATCGAAACGTTTCTCAAAAAATTCCGGGATGGTCAACAGCTGAAGAGATCGCAACGGGCGAACCACAAAGCCCGTGATGCCGACAAAAAGCCCTACGGGTACACAAAGAAGCCCGATCATCATATACGAAAATCCCTTGCGGAACGATTCAATTGAGGCGTACATGATGGTCACCAGGCACAGGCCGGTGGCGATATAATTTGCGATATTCAACGCTGTGCCGGATCCCCGTCCGCCCACCATGTAATCGGAAACATTGCTGATATACCGATGGGCCAATATACCGGCCAGGGCTACACCCACCAGGTACATCGCAACAATGAGCCAGTCCTGTATGCTGAAATTGGTCAGAAAGAATTCATTCATCTATCGACTCTCCGTGTCGGGGCAACATTTATTCGATACGATAGCACAATTGACCGGCAGATTGACTGTTCGTCTCGGTCAAAACATGAGATTGTTCTTTCCGGTCGGCAGCCTGTGGATGCGGGATGTGGCTTCACCGCCTGGTTCCGACTTCGCTTCGATTTTTCGCGATATCCCGGCACAGGCTGTTGCCTCTGCCGCCGCCCGCGATCACACCGATACGGATGCGGTCGTCGGCAGCAAAAACGCCTGCCGCCGCAATCAAGAGGGTTCGGTGATGGGTGTTTTCCGGAATCATGATGTCATCCTTTCCGTTGCCGGCAAGAAACTCAAAATATCGGGAACTATCATGCCGACCGGTTTCATATTGGGCGAATCCTATGATACTATTTGCAGATTGTGTATGGTGGCGACTTCGGATTGGGTTCGCCATTCCGTGATTACAATTGACAGGACATATATTCCAGGAGATTCCGCAATGAGAAACGTTCTGCTCCTCTCTCTCGCTATTCCGTGCCTCACCCCTCCCATAACGGCCTCTGCGCAGAAATACGAGGCCCACTGGGAATCCATCGACAGCCGTCCGACACCGCCCTGGTTTGACGATGCCAAGTTCGGGATTTTTATCCACTGGGGTGTCTATTCCGTGCCCGCGTGGAGCGCGAAGGGACGATATGCGGAATGGTATTGGCATGACATGAGCCACTCAAAAGAGACGGCGGAATTTCATGCGCGCGTGTACGGCAAGGATTTTCAATACCAGGACTTTGCGTCTCAGTTCAAGGCGGAGCTCTATGATCCGGCGCAGTGGGCCGCAATTTTCCGGAAATCCGGCGCTAAATATATTGTACTGACATCGAAACATCACGACGGATATTGCCTCTGGCCGAGCGCCGAAAGTTGGAACTGGAACAGCGTGGATACCGGCCCGCATCGGGACCTGGCAGGGGACCTGGTAAAAGCCGTGCGGGAGGAAGGTCTCCGCATGGGATTCTATTATTCCCTCTATGAGTGGTATCACCCGCTTTACAAGCAGGATCTTCCGCGCTATGTCGATCAACACATGCTTCCGCAAGTAAAGGATCTCGTGGAACGTTACCAACCGGACATTCTCTGGGGAGACGGTGAGTGGGAACATCCCAGCGAGGTTTGGCGAAGCACCGAACTTCTTGCATGGCTGTTTAACGAGTCGCCTTGCCGGGAATATGTAGCCGTCAACGACCGCTGGGGGAAAGAGGCACGCGGAGTACATGGCGGCTACTACACGACAGAATACTCCAAGGTCTATAGCGATGAAACGGTTACCGGCTACCATCACAGCTGGGAAGAATGCCGGGGGATGGGGGCCTCGTTCGGCTTGAATCGGAATGAGGATTTTGCGGAGTACAAAAGCGCAACTGAATTGATTCACATATTGATCCAAACAGTATGTAACGGCGGGAACCTCTTACTCGATATCGGGCCGACCGGGGACGGCCGCATTCCGGTAATTATGGAAGAACGTCTGATCCAGATCGGGGAATGGCTCGCGGTCAATGGAGAGGCCATTTACGGAACCCGACGATGGCGTGTAACAAGCGAAGGCGAATCGGTCCGCTACACGCAAAAAGGGGACACGGTTTACGCAATCTGTCTGAAATGGCCCGGAAAATCGCTGGTCCTGGAGACTCCGAATTTCAATAAGAATACCACAGTCTCCCTGCTGGGATATTCGCAAAACTTATCGTGGACCGATGAGAACGGGAAGATGAAAATCGAGGTTCCTTCCCTGTCGGTGGAGGAAGTTCCCTGTCTTCATGCCTGCACATTTCGGCTGAATGGGGTGAAATAACTCCGTCCGTGTTTCCCGGACGGTGGACAACTGCGTGAAGAAATATGCGGATCGGATTCGCCTGATTCCGTTTCCCAAGTATAGTCCCGGGCGGCGGTTATTTCGTTTTTTGGGGTGTCGAACCTGCCGTCTGATCTTTTTCGGCGATGGCGTTTTCCACGCTATCGAACAGCGGGACCATGGGCACAATCCGAAACGCGGCAAGTGATTTCACAATAGCCGCATCATTGGCCACCAGGCGGAGTGTCCGGCCTTCGGGGTGGACCGTGTTATAGGTCGCCAGCAGCGTCCCCAGGCAGTGACTGTTGATCGCAGTGCATTTCAGCACCACGACGAGGATTTTCCATGGCCCGGCGGCGGAGGTTTTCATCTCTCGTGCGAATTCAAGCGAATCGCGCATCCCGATTTCCTCTTCCAGGAGAATGATCCGGGTATTGCCTTTTTCCGAAGTGTGGGTCGCCATCAGATCCCGATATCCTTTCAATGATATTGCATAATGAACAATCCTATCATGCCGGACCGGGAATTCCGACCCCTCTGCCACCATGCGGACCCAAGCTCATTCGGTTGTCCACAGTCTGCGAAAGATAAACAGGGTGGCTGTCCACTACCAGATAGACTTTCAGCGCAACGGAATGCAGCGCCCGCATAGAAAGCCGACAAGCATATCGCAGGTAACACCGCATCAGTGTGACAGTGAAAAAGGAGGTGCGCAACAGGCTTCTTTGGCCCTCGCATGAGTATTTGCGGTAATCGATTCATCGGACAAAAACAGGGAGTACAAGAAATGGAAGAAGTATTCAAGAAAGATTCACCGGCTTGGGATATCTTGACGAGCCTGTGGGAAAGAAAGAAAATAATGTTTCTTATTATAGTGGTCCTTGTACAATCCTGACAGAAGAGGCAAGGACCGGGGGGAGGTGAGACACTTATACTGATACTCGCGGAGAATTATTGTGTGAATCGGCTTTCCGCGGCCAAGACGCTAACGCACAAGGTGAAGAAGGCTATGCCAAGTTATGTTATTGTAGAAAAGTGCGATGGCTGCAAAGGACTGGACAAGACAGCGTGTCGGCATATCTGTCCGAACGACCTGATGGTTCTGGACAAGTCCTGTATGAAGGCTTACAACAGTGAGCCGGAGATGTGCTGGGAATGCTACAATTGCGTGAAGATGTGTCCGAAGCGGGCGATCGAAGTCCGGGGGTATGCGGATTTTGTCCCGATGGGCGCCGTGGTGACCCCGATGCGGAACGCAGATTCCATTTTATGGACCGTGAAGTTCCGCAACGGCCACGTGAAGCGGTTCAAGTTCCCGACCCGCACAACAGCGGAAGGTTCTGCGGTTCCGGACGGCGGATTCGGTACAGGATCGGATGATCTCACAAGCGCAACGCTTTTCACCGAACCGGCTTCGTTGGGACTCGCGGAAGTTGAGACGGTCAAAAGATAAGGAGGCGGTACTGTGGTCGATTTCGAAACCGTAGAAGTTACGACCGATCTGTTGATCGTCGGTGGGGGTATGTCTGCCTGTGGCGCCGCCGTGGAGGCGGCGTATTGGGCGAAGAAGAACGGCCTGAAAGTAACTCTGGTAGACAAAGCCGTGATGGAGCGCAGCGGCGCGGTGGCTATGGGGTTATCTGCAATCAATCAATACATCGGACTGCGGGATGGGCAAAACACGGTCTGGGATTATGTCGATTACGTCCGGAAGGATCTGATGGGCATTACTCGTGAGGACCTTGTGTTTAATGTTGCGCGTCACGTGGATTCATCGGTTCATCTATTCGAAAAATGGGGCCTTCCGATCTGGAAAGATAAAAAGGGAGCCTATATTCACGAGGGACGATGGCAGCTGATGATTAACGGTGAATCCTACAAGGTTATTGTAGCGGAAGCGGCCAGGAATGCTCTCGGAATGGAGAATATTTACGAGAGAGTATTCATTGTAGAACCGTTAATGGATGGGGATCGGGTCGCCGGCGCTGTCGGATTCAGTGTGCGCGAGAACAAGTTTTACGTATTCAAGGCCAAGGCGGTTGTTGTTGCCATGGGCGGGGCGGTGCATATCTTCCGGCCCCGGTCTATCGGTGAGGGCCTTGGACGAGCCTGGTATCCGCCGTGGAATTCCGGTTCCAGCGCCTATTTCACCCTGAGGGCGGGCGCAGAAATGACATGCCAGGAAGTGCGTTTTATCCCGGTCCGATTCAAAGACGGCTACGGACCGGTCGGAGCGTGGTTTCTTTTGTTCAAATCGCGTGCAACCAACGCCATGGGCGGCGACTACGTGGTCGAACACAAGGACGAGCTCCAAAAGTGGGGTGAGTACGGCAGCGTCAAGCCGATTCCGACTAACCTTCGCAACCGGCTTGTCATGCTGGATGTCATGCAAGGTAAAGGTCCCATCTCCATGAGAACGGAGGAGGCCATCCGGAGGATTGCTTCGGCGGAATCGGACGGGAGAGCCGCGCAGAAGAAGTGGAAGGCTCTCGAATCCGAAGCCTGGGAGGATTTCCTGGACATGACGATTTCCCAGGCGATTTTGTGGGCCGCTACCAATGTACAGCCCGAAGAGAAATCGTCGGAAATCGCTGCCGCGGAACCGTACTTTATCGGCTCACACTCCGGCGCCTCCGGAGCCTGGGTCAGCGGCCCAGAAGACGTTGCTCCCCCGGAATACCGGTGGGGTTATGTCAACATGGCTACCGTCAAGGGGATTTTCTGTGCGGGCGATGCCTCCGGCGCATCCAGCCACAAGTTCTCCTCCGGCTCTCATGCTGAAGGAAGAATTGCAGGGAAGTCTGCCGTTCGCTACATTGTAGAGAATCCACAGCAGCCGAAAGTCGATATGGCGCAGGTCGCGAAGCTGAAGGAGACGATATTGAGGCCCCTCGATCTCTACCGGCAACATAAGAACGAAACCAGCGATCCGGAAATCAACCCGAATTATATTAAACCCAAAATGTTCATGTTCCGTCTCCAGAAGATCATGGACGAATATGCGGGCGGTGTCTCGGCGCAGTTCACCACAAACGAGTCCCTGCTCAAGAAAGGATTGGAACTTCTGGCATATCTCAAAGAAGACTCGGCTAATCTTGCGGCAAAAGACCTGCACGAGCTCCTGCGTTGCTGGGAGAATGTGCAGCGCATGTGGCAGGCGGAGGCTCATGTACGTGCTGTCCTGTTCCGCGAAGAAACCCGTTGGCCGGGATATTATTTCCGTGCGGATAAACCGGCGCTCGATGAGCAGAATTGGAAATGTTTCGTAAACTGCCGCGTCGATCCGAACACCGGGGAGTGGGAGATGATGAAACGGGATATCATCCCCCTCAGGTTGTAACACTTCGCTTGATTGCGCGGTTTTCCGGGCGCTTTATCGACGCCCAGAGGAATTTACCTATCCACATCAGCGCGGATGTGGTTCTTGTATTTCCCCTATTCCAAGTTTGCTCATTTGATATCCGGGACCATCGCGATCAGTCACGCCAGGGTCGGTGACCTGGATTTCTGAAGATTCCTCGTCCAAGGCGGTGTGGGAGGGCGGGAGAATCCTTGCCGGGCTGGTTCCTGAACTTTTCAATCGGCTGAGTTTTCGACAAGATCAAGAGCCGGCCCTTCCGCTCGTCGCCTGAGTTGACAATATTCCTGTCGGGTCACCTGTCGAGACATCGTATCGGTGATATACTTCAGAACGATCGGGTCGATGAATGCCCCTGGACTGTCCGGGGATTCGTCAGGAGGGGGAACGAAACTGGGTTCGATGGAGTCTTTAAATGCGTCCAACATTGCACATTGCTCCGTTTATTGTGCTTTTGTGTGTCGGTCTTTGTCTCGGCTGCTCCGGTGTGAGCAAGAAGGTTGGTGAGGTGGGCGGGAAGGCCGTTTCGCCGGTAACCAATGTCGTGAAAGGAACGACGAGTCGGGTCAAGGGGGTCGGATCCAATATGGCGGACGATACCCGTAAATACAGCACCCGGTTCTTCGGCATGGAGCAGAGCAACCTGACACAGAGTCAGAAACAGGCTATTGCAAATTACGAACGAAAAAAGCGCTACGAACAAAACCTGCGTCAGCGCGATTTGGACTCCCGTCTGGTTCCCGATATGGCAAAAGTGAATGTGATCAAGTAGCCTTGTCCCCGTGTTTCGGGGATCATGGGACAGACGGATATGCGGGATAATCGGATTTCGTGGACGTCACATCAGAACGGCAAGCAAGTCTGCGGGAATTGGCGCGACGGTTGGGGGTGCCCCATGTCGATCTCGGTTTGTTGCATGAGGCTCTCTGCCACAGCTCTTTCGCCAATGAGAATGCGAATTGCTCCACGTACGGCAACGAACGCCTGGAGTTTCTGGGAGATTCGGTTGTCGGCCTGGCAGTGACCGAAGCCCTCTACCTGGAATTCCCCGAAATGAGAGAAGGGGATCTCTCCAAGATCAAATCGATCATCGTATCCAAGCGCATTCTTTCCGAACGAACGGAGGAACTGGGACTTGGTGACTATCTTCTGCTCGGCAAAGGAGAAGAGCAAACCGGAGGCCGACGTCGGTTTTCGATCCTGGGGAATCTTTTCGAGAGTGTGGTGGGCGCAATTTATCTGTCGGAAGGGATTGAAACGGCGAAGCAGTTTGTGCTGAATCAGGTCGGTGAGGAGCTTCACCGCGCCGCTGTCGGGGAAAGCATCATCGACTATAAATCCGACTTGCAGGAACGGACACAGAAGGAATTCGGAGTCCTCCCGATCTACCGTCTGGTGCATTCGACCGGACCGGACCACGACCGCGAATTTGTTGTTCAGGTCTTGATTGGAGAGACCATCCTTTCTGAAGGGGCCGGAAAAAGCAAGAAAAAGGCCGAGAAGGCGGCAGCCCAAAACGCTTTGAAAAGGCTGGATTCCGATAGAACCAGGCCGGTTCCTGAACTTACGGAAGAGCCGACCTTTCGACAATCTCAAGAACCGGCCCCTGTCGGTATGCCGACAGTCCCCACGGAAACACCGCCACCGACGTGCCTGCCCCCAATTCATTTGTCCCAACCGAGAAGAGTCAGGCCGTTGACTGCCGTTCCCAGGGAAGGGCGGATTCTTGCTATCGACCTGGGAGAAAAGCGAATCGGCATTGCGCTCTCGGATGAACTTCGAACAATTGCTCAGCCCCTGGTCACCATGAAGAGCAACCGCGCCTCTGCGCTCGTGAAAGATGTGACCGAGTTGATACGAAAGCATGAGGTTTCTGCGGTTGTGGTGGGGCTGCCGCGCACACTGGATGGGCAGGAGAGAGAGTCTGCCGCCGCGGCCCGCAAGATCGCCGACCGACTGCAAAAAAGCCTTTCCATGCCTGTGATTCTTTGGGATGAGCGTCTCTCTACAGTCGGTTCCGAGCGTCATCTGATCGAATCCGGTGTCCGTCGCAGGGACCGCCGGGATGTGATCGACCAGTGCGCCGCAGCATGGATTCTCGAAGGCTACCTGGAATATCTCCGGCAGAATGACATCCCGTGAATGCTGAAACGGATCATGCACCCTCGCCGCAATCCTCTCCCAAGGGGAGAAGGGGCGATTTTTATCGGCAACCGGCGCTGGTCCTTGTCCTGATCACCGCCGTTTTTGTTGGTGTGTATCATTCCTCGCCGGTTCTTGTTGTTGCCTGGCGACTGAGGGAGTTCCTCGCGGGTGTGATTCCATTTGTGATCGGTTGGCCTCTGGGGTGGTTGATCCTTCGTCGAGAAGAATCCTTGACGAAGACGGAGCGAATCATTTTATCTCTCGGACTCGGACACGGGATTCTATTCGGATTCACCTTTCTGTTGCTGACCCTGCGCTTATTCTACGCCGAGTTGATTCCGGTTCTGGTCGGCCTGTCAATCCTGCTTACCTGGAAAATCTGGGTGGATCTTCTCCGCACCCTCTTTGCTGCCGGCGCTAAAAGTCACACAGAACTGCGGGAGAACAATCTCTGGATTTTTTTCCTGGTTCTCGCCGGGATTTTGGGGCTTGGGTGTTCCCTGCTCCCGCCGCTGAATTATGACGCCCTCGAATACCATTTGGCGGTTCCGGAGGTCTGGATTCGACACCATGGCTGGGTGGCATTCCCGCTGAACATTTATGCCTGGTTTCCCATGAATGTGGAGATTCTCTATTCGTGGGCGCTCATCTTGGGAGAGACTGCATCCGCCGTGGTGGTACATTTTCTTTTCGCAGTGGCCTGCACAGTAGGGATTCTTTGCATTGAGACCCGAAAAAGCGGGCTATTATCCTGTTGGCCGGCTGCGGTCCTGTTTGTGTCGAGCGGTCTCATTATTCGGCTCGCCATACAGGCGGATATCGACTTGGGTGTTTGTTTTTATGCCCTGCTCGCCCTGATGATGTTTCTTCGCTGGACGGAGAGCGCACGGCCCTCGGCAGTCATTCTGTCATCGGTTTTTGTGGGACTTGCGCTCGGCTGCAAATATATCGCGGTCATTTCCGTTTGGATTCCCATGCTGGTTCTGGTCTTGCGATTCGGGCCGTCCGGGCCGCGCCTGCGGGGCTTCTTGTGGATGGCATTCCTGCCGCTGTGTCTCCTTGCGCCCTGGCTGGTGAGAAATGTGTGCATGGTTGGCAATCCGGTGTTTCCCCTCCTGTATTCCTGGTTTGGTGGGGAGAATTGGACCGATGCTGCTGCCGCTTTCTTCCAGGCCGCGCATTCTCCCAAGGCTTTGGGACTATCAGGGCATTTGATCGAGCTGATTCGAGCGCCGCTGGATTTGACCATCCTGAATCTCACGGTTTTCTCTCCCCTGATATTGGCCGGTGCAGCGTTGGCTTTGATCCGTCGGAACGGCAATCGTGACCTGTGTATTCTGTGGATTTATTCCCTGGTGGCTTTCGCATTCTGGTTTGTTTTTACACAGCGCAATCATCGATTTCTTGTGACCGTCGCCCCGCCGCTGGCTCTGATTGCTGCCTGGGGTATCGCACCCGAAGTTCGAATCCAGAAAACCGTCCGATGGGCCGTGGTTTTCGTGGCATCCTATTCTCTTTACCTGCTGTTGATGACTCTCTCCCTGGATGGAGGTCTGAAATATCTTGTGCTGGGGGAAACGGAGGACCAGTATTACGAGCGGCTTCTGCCGCATACGCGAGCCATTCGTTTCCTGAACGAGACGGCGCAACAGCGGCCTGTGCGGACAATGTTTGTCGGAGAGGCACAGGCGTACGGGCTACGCTGTGAGGCCATTGTGCCCGTTGTGTTCAATGTGCATCCCTGGATTCCACATGATCCGTTCGGCAACGCCATCTCGCAGACAACCGAACAGGCGTTGCACCGACTTTGGGAACTGGGGGTGACGCATATTCTGTTCAATCAGTCGGAAATGAATCGTCTCATGCGGGGATTTCTGCCACTGGGCTGGCCGGATGGCCGCGAGCTGGCACGACTGGTTCCTCTGATGGAAAAAGATTTTCTTAAACAGGTTTTCGAGACCGAAAACGGGATCATTCGGGTTCTGGAGGTTCCGCCACCTCCAGCGGACAAGAAAGCCGATGCGCCTTCCTGACAGCGATTTAAGAAGGCGGAGTGAAAAATAAATCGGGAGAATGGAGCACATGGGATTCGAACCCACGACCTCTGCCTTGCGAAAGCAGCGCTCTCCCAGCTGAGCTAGTGCCCCGGAAAAATGGAACATGCGGTTCAGGAACGAGGCAAGTTCCGCATTCCACATACAACATACCGCGCCGCCTTTTCTTGTCAATCCAGGCTTGGAAAACGGCTTTTGGCCTTGGGCCGAAAGACTTCCTGAATTTCAAAGAACTCATCCCCGAACCGCAGAGAATAGCTGGCCTTCAAACGACGGCACAGGTTTACTACAGTCTCGAAGGTATGTTTTCACAAAGTTCAGTTTTAACATCCTTTTTGAATTCACGCATGGCGAACGCGAGATTTTTTCTTGTTATCGGCTTCCTCGTTCCTTTCTCCACGACTGTCGTGTGGGGCGCGGAGATCCTTTTCGAGGAGGGTCCCAGCCGGATTGTCGGCGGCGATTGGGCCGCGCGCATGGCCCGGCAGATTTCTGGTGAACCGCGACCGACCGACATTTCCGACACGCTGATTCGGGAAATGATCTCTGCCGCCACTCTCGACTTTCTTTTGCCCCACACCGGCAGTCTTGCCCAGGCAATCCGGCGGTATGGCTGGGCGCAGTTCGAACAGGAACCCGAACAGGTTCCCACGGCGCAGAAAGTCCGTTTCTTTGTCGATTCCGCGACTCCCTCGGTTCTATGCCTGGAGCATCCGGGCAATACTAATGTTGTCGACATCCGGGCAACGGCGGATATTCGGAGCGGGAAGGTTCAAGTGGAACGATTCCCGATCGTCGGTAACGAAGACCGGACAGTCTATGCGAGTTTTCTCTCTGTTGAGAATATGGTCCTGTACCAGGAGCATTTTCAACGCCGGTTCTTTGAGGAAATGCTGGATTTGAACCGGCCCGGCCTGGAACGTGTCCGCGATGCATACCGCGCAAATAAGAAAACCCTTGCGGTCTACGAACTCTCCGAGTACTTTCGGAATAAAACTACCCCGGCGGCGCTCATCCGAAAACCCACCGCCACTCCCCAGTCGGCTACAACGGAAACCGCCGAGGCGATTTGCCGCCATGAATTCAATATCCAGGGAACTTTGTATCAATTTGGAGCGCAAATTGACTGGTCCTGTTATCATACCGTACCGGCAGAATGGCTCTGGTCTTTAAATAACTTGACACACCTGATTGTATTACTGAACGGCTACCTGGACACCTCGAATGAAAAATATGCGGCCGAGTTTGTTGCTCAGATTACGGATTGGATTATCCGGAATCCCGCTCCTCCGTACACATTAACGCGAGTAGCCGCCTGGCGGAACCTGGAGGCGGGGAATCGCGGTGTCAATGCGCTTCCGATCACCTTCTATGGATTCCTGTGTTCCGATGCGTTTACACCTCAAGTTATCCAGCTGATGCTCGGATCGATTTGGAGCCATGGGGACTATATCCTGAAATATCCCGCCGGATGGCGCCGTCCCAGCAACTGGAGCGTAGTCGATTCCACGGGCCTTGCGGCAATAGCCGTGTATTTCCCCGAATTCCGCGACGCGGAACAGTGGAAACGGGCCGGGTACGAACGTCTGGCGAAACAATTGCAAATGCAGGTTTACCCCGATGGAGCGCAGTGGGAACTCGCTCCCTCGTACCATCTCTATTGCCTTGACCGATTTCACCGTGCCTATGATCTGGCCCTCGAAACCGGCGTGCCGATTCCGGGCGATTTCGGTAAACGTCTCCAGTCCATGTACGACTACCTGATGTGGATCTGCAAACCCGACGGCACGGTCCCGGCTTTCAGCGACTCCACAAGCCCGTCTGTTCTAGCCGTACTCCAGCAAGGCGCGGAGCGATTCAATCGTCCGGATTTCCGATATGTCGCCACAAGCGGCAAGGATGGGACACCTCCCGCGGAAACGTCGCACTATCTACCGTATGCCGGAAATGCCGTCATGCGAAGCGGATGGGATGAAGAGGCCCTGTACCTTTGCTTCGATGGCGGCCCTCTCGGCACAAATCACCAGCATGACGATAAACTCTCATTCGAACTCTCTGCTTACGGAAAGAATTTCATTATCGATCCTGGACCGTACCGGTATGTCTTGAACTCCTGGCGTTCGTATGCCGTCAGTACACAAGCTCACTCTACGGTTATGATCGACGGCTTCGGTCAGAACCGCCTTTATTTTTCCACAGAGCATGAGGCCCCACAAAATCCGACACCTGTCTGGCAATCGAATGATCTATTTGACTATACAATGGCAAGTTATGACTGCGGATACGGGGTAGATTCAATACCGGTCATCCACAAACGTCATATCTTCTTCAAAAAGAATGAGTATTGGATTCTTCTGGATGAGATTGTGGGCGAAGGAAAGCGCCGCATGGAATCTCTATTTCATTTCGGCCCGGAATTCGAGCTGAAGAGACGGGATAATCTTTCCGTATATACACAACAGGAAACGGGACCGAATTGTGCGGTTATTCCGGCAAACACCCCCGGTCTGGAGGTTTCGATTATCAAAGGCAGGGAAACACCGTCCATACAGGGATGGTATCTTCCCAGCGAAGAAGGCCGGAAGCCCGCACCCGTGGCCTGTTATGAGTTTACCGGAAATGTTCCTGCGGTTTTTGCTTACCTCTTGTTGCCGTATCGGGATTCGTTCCCCTCCGACTCTCGGCTCGTATTGGATCAAGACAATGATGGTACTGCAACTCTGGCCGTCCACATTCCCCCAAAGCAGGTGGATCGTATTCAAATTGATCTCAAGAATCATTCCGCCGAATGGCCGACAACATCCGACAGAGACTGACGGACAACGCATTTTGAGGAGAAACGCTTATGCGAGATCATTTACTATTCAGAACAGTGAATTGGCTATTCGGAAACATACCGGCTGACCGGTTCCTTCGGATCCTTCTTTCCTTCTCATGTTTCTGCGTGGGTATGGGATGCGGGAAAGCGCAGCAGTCCTACGATCCGAAAAAGGATCCCCTGGTGAATGTTTCTTCGCTCATGGAACCGGAGCCGGAAGACAAAAGCCGGATCGATACGAACGATACGCTTTATATCAACCTCGATGGAAGCCCGCAGAATCTGAATCCGATTTTCGCCTCCTCAATGTATGAATTCATGGTTGCCGAGCAGCTATTCGGCGGCCCGTTTACTTTTGACCGCAATATGGAATGGAAAACGGATCCTGACTGGGTTGCAGACTACCAGGAAGCCGAAGATCATCTCTCAGCAGTACTTAAGTTGAAACCGGGGCTTAAGTGGCATGACGGCGCACCAATTACCGCGCACGATATTGTTTATTCGTGGAAAGCAATTATTGACGACCGCGTTCCCTGCCCGGCGGTTAAAACCGGGACGATCGACATTATTGACTGTATCGCCCTGGATGACTTGACCGTTCGCTATGTCCACAAGGCCGCGGTCTCCACAACAAAGTGGAATGTCAGCTTTCCGATTATCCCAAAACACCTGTATGAAACACAACAGGAACAGTACCCTGACCTGAAAACGGGAGACTATTATTCGCAGCTGAATCGCAACCCGGTCGGCTCCGGCCCTTACATTATCGAAGAATGGATCCCGAATGATCGAATCACACTTCGTCGCTGGGAGGAATATCCAGGGGACAAACCGAACTATGCTACACTTATTTTTCGCCTCATTCCGGATGAAAACGCAAGGTTGTTGACATTTGAAAAGGGCGACCTCGACTGTATTGTTCTCAGTGGAGAGCAGTTTGCAAAGCAGACCAATTCGCCGCGCTTTTCCCAGACCGGCTATAAACTCGCTTCCCCCGAATGGGCCTTCGGCTATATCGGCTGGAACATGGACGGAAGTAACCCGTTTTTCACCGATCGCCGGGTTCGAACGGCGATGGCGCATTCGCTGAATGTTCCGCTGATTATTGAGAAAGTGTACTACAATCTCGCTGAGCCTTGTCTCGGGATTTATCACCCGGATTCCTGGATGTTTTGTCCGGATATTCAACCGATTCCGTTTGATTTGAACCGGGCGGCGGCCCTGTTGGATGAGGCGGGATGGGTAGTCGATCCGCAGGACGGATGGCGCTACAAAACAGTCGACGGAAACCGCGTCAAGTTTGAGTTCACTTTACAGATCCCGCAGGGCGCGGCGGCATCCTTAAAACTCGCGAACTTCTTCCAGGAGGACCTTCGCAGCATTGGTGTGGACATGAAAACACGGACGATTGAGTGGGCAACTTTCATGGAAATGAGCCGAAAGCACGAATTTCAGGCGAACATCGCCGCCTGGGGGACCGGTACGGACCCGGATACGGGATGGAATCTCTGGCGGACAGAAGAGTATGAGACCGGCCGAAACTACGGCGGTTACTCGAATCCTCGTGTAGATGAGCTGTTTGAACTTGGGAGAAAAGAATTCGATTTCGAGAAACGAAAACAGATTTACCGGGAGATCCACAAAATTATTTACGAGGATCAACCGTATACCTTTATTACGTATCGACAGAGCCTGTACGGGATTCAGAAGCGGATCCACGGAATTCAGACCAGCCCGCGCGGAATATTCAATTTCGACCCGTCCATCCATGCCTGGTGGACGAGGGCGGGGGAGGGCCGCCAGACGATGCGGGCACAATAACAGGTAGACATCCGGGGAACGGAGAAACATGCTGTCCTATACTCTTCATCGAATCATTCTTGCCATCCCGACGCTGCTGGGAATTACGCTGGTGACATTTTTTATCATCAACCTCGCTCCCGGCGACCCCGCGGCATTGCAGGCCCAGGAGGTAATGGACCCAAGAATCTCCAATCGTGTTTATGAGCAGCTTCGCGAATACTACGGCCTGGACCGACCGATCGTTATCCGCTACCTCGAATGGCTGAAACGAATTGGTACGTTCGATTTCGGCAATTCCATGACCCCTGATTCACGACGGGTGTCGGTCAAAATCATGGAGCGCTTGCCGGCTACGATCTCACTTTCCGTTTTATCACTTGGGATCGGTTTCGCACTCGCTATCCCCATCGGGATTCTGTCGGGAGCGCGTCGGAACGGCTGGTTTGATACCGTTTCCAGTACCATCCTCTATATTCTTTATGCGATTCCGAGTTACGTCATGGCGATTCCGCTGATCCTCTGGGTCAGTATTGAACTGGACCTGCTTCCCTTTCAGGGAATGCGATCCGACAATGTTGCGCAATTGACCCCCACCGGACAAATCGTTGACTTGGTAAAACATTTCATTCTAATCACATTTTGTTTCACGTATGGCGCGCTGGCCTATCAATCGCGATTCGTCCGGCAGAATCTACTGGAGGTATTCCGCCAGGAGTATATTTTGACAGCGCGGGCAAAAGGTCTGTCGGAATTCACCGTAGTATTGAAACATGCCTTTCGAAATACCCTGATTCCTCTTGTAACTCTGTTCGGTTTGACCTTCCCGCAGATTCTGGGCGGGTCTGTCATATTGGAGGTAATGTTTAACTGGCCGGGTATCGGGAGGCTGTTTTTCGAGAGTATTCTGCAGCGTGACTATCCGACGGTAATGGCCCTGTCGGTGATCAGCGCGGGGCTTGTGCTGCTGGGCACGTTGCTTGCCGATCTGGCCTATGCGGTTGTCGATCCGCGGGTACGCTATGACTGAGTCAAACATCACAGCAAAGAGCCGTTCGCTGTCGCGTCTTACGTGGGACCGATTTCGTCGCAATCCGCGAGGGATGGCCGGTTTCTATGTAGTTGTCCTGCTGGTACTCATTGCGTTTTTCAGTCCGCTCATTGCAAACCGTCAACCGATTGTTTGTAAATATCGCGGGAATTGGTACTTTCCGGGGATGGTCGATGTGGTTCACCATATTCCTTTCATGGATCGCATGGTTAAGAAATCGCCTCCGTTCGGTATGGCTACGTTTCATGCGAAACGGGAGCTGTCGAATCAGGACTTCGCCATCTGGCCGCCGATCCCGTACGGTCCCCGCGACACATCGGCGGACACATTCGAGCCGCCGGGCCGGGAGCATCTCCTTGGGACCGATCAAAATGGCAGGGACCTCGCGGCGCGGATCGTCTACGGAACAATTGTCTCCATTCAGGTGGGGATGGTGTCGATGGGAATTGCCACGTTGATCGGCATCTTCCTGGGGGCGCTGGCGGGATATCTGGGAGGTTGGGTCGATATAGTCATTTCACGGTTTATTGAAATTATCCAATGTTTCCCGACGTTTTTTCTGATTCTTGCCGTTCTGGCCTGGCTGGATCCGAGTATCATCAATGTCATGGTCGTGATCGGGCTGACCAGCTGGACGTCTATCGCGCGATACACTCGTGGGGAATTTATTCGGTTACAGTCGCAGGAATATGTACTCGCATCCCGTGCGCTGGGTTGCCGTCCGTTACGGATCATGTTCCGTCATCTTCTTCCGAATGCGATTGCGCCGGTACTGGTGACCGTTACTTTCGGAGTCGCGTCGGCGATTCTGGCAGAGGCAGGATTATCCTGGCTCGGATTTGGGGTCCAGCAACCGGACCCGTCCTGGGGCAATATCCTTCGTGACGCATACGACCATTTGCGGTCTGCGCCGCATCTGGTCTACCCGCCCTGTGTCGCGATATTTCTTGCCGTGCTGAGCTACAATCTGGTCGGCGATGCCCTTCGGGACGCCATCGACCCGCGAATCGCCGATTAAGTTTGATTTGTCTACTTGCTTTCCATAAACGCCCGCGCAATTCTCTCCGCCATCGCGCGAGGCTCGGCGACGAAGGTTCGCACACCGGCAATGATATCCAGAAATCCCAACTCATTCTTATACCGTGGAACGATATGCAAATGGAGATGTTCGATGCTCGCGCCGCCGAACGGGCCGAGGTTGTAGCCGATGTTGAATCCGTGCGGATTGTATTCTTTCTCCAGAATGTTCAGGCACCGGGTTTGCAGAACGTGGAGGTGTGCCGCCTCTTCCCCGGTTAGATCGCGCGGATCGCATATATGGCGGATCGGGACAATCATCACATGGCCGGGATTGTAAGGGTACAGATTGACCATGACAATGAAGGAGTCATCACGATACACCTCCAATCGCTCAACGACTTCCTCACGCCGAATCACCGAACAGAGAATGCAATCCACTTTCGGACGGTCTCCTTTAACATAGGCTAGTTTTCCGGGCACGAACAGATGATCTCGTTTCAGCATCGCGTATTCTCAAATTGTTTATGATATCCTCGGTTAATTTCATTGGTGTTCCCGAGAACGGAATGAACCCGAAATTGGTCCTCGGAAAAAAACGAAGCCAACTTCGAGGGCGTCATCCTGCAGCGCCTCGTGAACTCTTCGGTGACGTTCCCGATATTCTTCTTCCGAAACGGCTTTGGACGGATGGACACCGAGTGTCGTTTCGATGATCCGGTTGAGCGTCTTAAATTCCCGTGAATGCCGGATATTCCGAGGCATGTCCTTCTCCACGTTGATCGGATGAGCGCAACTGCTTGGTCTATGCTGCCTTGTCCACGCGGGTCTGTCGAGGGATGAATGAGGGGTTTCGCAGAACCGGAGGGAATGTCAAAATAGGTGTATCGGGCAGTCAGGGTCCATTTCGACCGGATGGAGACGGAACCACCATGAAACGTCGTCGGTTTCTCAAAAGGATCTCATCGGCTGGGCTTGTGTTGGCGCTGGGCGCCGGTTCCGCGCGGCGGAAAGCGTTCGGTGAATCGGCGGCGATTTCGACCGGCGGGAAATCGCGAATTATTGTAGCGCGCCGTCCGGGGAAATTGCTTGTTGACGGAAAACCGAATCCGCCGGAGATTTCCGATTTGCTGGGCCGGGGAATCTGCGCCCTTCTGGATGAGAAAGATTGCGGCGCCGCATGGAAGAAACTCTTTTCCCCGGAGGATGTTGTGGGAGTCAAGATCAACACCTTGGGAGGAAAGGGGATCGCCAACCGGCCGGAGACGGTCCGGGCGGTCTGTGAAGCGCTTCAGGCGGCAGGCGTTCCGCCGCAGCAGATTATCGTGTGGGACCGGCTTTCCCAGGAGATGCAGCGAGCCGGGTTTGAAATTGTTACGGAGGGGGACCGTCCACGTTGTTATGGAAGCGATGCGCTCGGAGACCGGGCGTATCGACGTCAAACGGAGAGTTCAGGAAGCATCGGGTCCTGCTTCTCCAACATTCTGTCCAAACAATGCACGGCGCTGATCAACATGGGTGTTCTTAAAGACCATGATCTTTCCGGGATTTCCATTGCCATGAAAAACCTGTTCGGCGTGATTCATAATCCGAATCGGTATCATTTCGATGTGCATAAGGACCCGTATCTGCCCGATTTGGCAATGCACCCTCCGCTTCGTCAGAAACTGCGATTGAACGTGATTGACGCTCTGACTGCGCAGTACCACAATGGCCCCGCTTACAAGGCAGAATACACGTGGCCGTTTGAGGGCATCCTGTTGGGCCTGGATTTGGTTGCGGTGGATCGTGTCGGATGGGATGTGATTGAGGCGCGGCGGAAAGAGGCGGGGCTTCCCTCTCTGAAAGAATCCGGCCGCGCTCCCGAATACCTGCAAATCGCAGAGGAAAAAGGGCTTGGATTTGCCGATTCGGCAAAGATCGAGACGATTGAGGTGACCTGACAAGACATCTCATGGGAGGCTGATATGAACAGATTCTCACGTCGCGCGTTTCTTTGCACTACCGCTTGTGCCTCTCTGTCCGGCATTGTCGTCCCGAATGCGCAAGCGCAAAGACGTGTTGAGCCAGGCGAGCCGGACGAGGTGTTTGTCCATGAGGCCCGTCATTTTTCCCGTCTTGAGGATACAAAAGTCCAATGCCTTCTGTGCCCGAAACAGTGTCGTGTGGCAGACAAGGAACGAGGGTATTGCGGTGTCCGCGAGAACCGGGATGGGACCTATTACACCCTGGTCTACGGACGGGTTTGCTCCCTGAATGTCGATCCCATTGAAAAGAAACCCCTGTTTCATTATCTGCCCGGCACAAACGCTTTTTCCGTTGCGACAGCGGGCTGCAACATGGAATGCAAGTTCTGTCAGAATTATGAAATCTCCCAATTTCGTCCCGAGCAGGTTGCAGCTTATGATATGAACCACACGATGACGGCGGAGATTGCAAAACAACAGGCTTGCCCGACTATCGCGTACACTTATTCGGAACCGGTAGTGTTTTATGAATACATGTACGATGCCGCGGTAGAGGGTCGCAAACTCGGTATCGGCAGCGTAGCGATCTCCAACGGCTACATTCAGGAACAACCGCTTCGCGAGCTCTGCAAAGTCCTGACTGCAATTAAGATCGATTTTAAAGCGTTTACCGAGAAGTTTTACCGAGAGACATGCAGCGGCGAACTGAAACCGGTATTGCGAACCCTGGAGATCCTTAAAGAAGAAAGAATCTGGTTTGAATTAGTTGTTCTAATTGTTCCGACCCTCAACGACAGCGACGAGGAAAACAAGCAGATGGCGAAATGGATTCACGACAATCTCGGCGACAGCGTGCCGGTCCATTTTTCTCGATATCATCCCACATACAAAATCCGGGATATCCCGCCCACCCCTGTTGCCACATTAGAGCGGATTCGAAATCACGCGCTGGATGCCGGGCTGAAATATGTCTACCTGGGGAATCTGCCGGGACATCCGGGAGAAGACACCTGCTGCCCGAACTGCCGCGAGGTTTTAATCAATCGTACCGGATACCAGATCAACAGCAATCAACTGGTTAACGGAAAGTGCCCCAAGTGCGCCACGGCCATTCCGGGAGTCTGGAAAGATCCGCTGAAGACGTGAGTTCGAATCAACAGGTACTGTTCCCGGCCCACGCGGGAGGCCGTGAGCCGCCCCCCGAAGGATCCGCGCAAGATCAGAAGGCCCTTCGTGTCGTGTAAACGAATGGTCCTGACACAGGGGTCCCCGAAAAGCCTTGCACTTTTGTTTTCCGAAGGTATGTTCTTTGCATCTTTCTGAACGACCGGGAACTGAATATGGACACCTTGGCACAAGAAATCTTCGACAATGAAAAACGGCTGGCGGAAACCCTCCGATCTTATGGACTCGCATTGACTCCGGCGGAGGCGCAGCGCATCCGGCAACGCCTGAACCGTCCGCCCACATTGCCGGAACTGTTTATTTTCGATATCGAATGGAGCGAACACTGTTCGTATAAAAGCAGCAAAGCGCTTCTCAAGAAATACCTCCCGACCACCGGCAGCAAGGTCATCCAAGGCCCCGAAGAGGACGCCGGTATCCTGGAATTGACTGAATTCAACGGCGACCGGTACGGCATTGTGATCGCCCATGAAAGCCACAACCACCCCTCGCAGGTGCTTCCGTTCGAGGGAGCGGCGACCGGTATCGGCGGGATTGTGCGGGATGTGGACTGTATGGGGGCACAGGTGATCGGCTCCGCGGACCCGCTGCGGTTCGGCGATCCCAACGGCAAACACGCCGAGCGCACACGCGCCATCGCCCAGGGTGTCATTGAGGGAATCTGGCATTACGGAAACGCGCTGGGGATTCCCAATCTGGGCGGGGATGTTGTGTTCGATTCCGGCTATGATGACAACTGCCTGGTAAATGTCGTGGCGGTGGGCCTGGTTAAAGAGAACGAAATTATCCATAGCCGCGTGCCCGCGTGTGGGGTCGGCTATGACCTGATCCTGGTCGGTAAACCGACCGATTACACCGGCCTGGGCGGCGCATCGTTCGCATCCGGCACGTTGGACCAGAACGCCGACGAGGCCAATAAGGGCGCGGTACAGGTTCCCGACCCGTTCCTGAAAAATGTGCTTCTTCACCGGAAGGCGAACGAGGCGGTCTGGCGCCGGGCACGGGAACTTGGCCTTGAAATCGGTATGAAAGATCTTGGCGCGGGCGGAATTGCCTGTGCCTCCTCGGAAATGGGCGCATCTGCCGGATTCGGCGTGGAGATCAATCTGGACCGTATCCATGTCGCGTTCCCGGATATCCCCAGCCAGGTCATTCTTTGCGCCGAGACACAGGAACGGTATCTGTTTGCTGTACCGCCGGAGTTCACGCCGGAAGTGCTGAAAATCTACAATGAGGACTGGGACCTTCCGCGCATCTGCTCCGGTGCGGGGGCGTCCCGGATTGGGACGGCCCTCAAAGAGCCGGTGATGCGCGTCCTTCGGGGCGGCGAGGTAGTCTGCGATCTGCCCATTGATTTTGTAGTAGAGGGTATTGCGTATAATCGGGAGAGTCGCAAGCCTGTCGTAGAGTTCCCTCCTGCATCTATTCCCAGACCTTCGGATATCGGAGAGATCACATTACGGCTTCTGGGAAGCCCGAATATCGGATCGAAGCATCCCGTCTATCATCATTATGATACCGAAATTCAGGGCAATGCAATTCTCCGTCCCGGCGAGGCGGATGCGGGGGTAATCGCTCCGCTGGATGGATGTTCTGCAGGTATGGCGCTTTCGGTAGACGGGAATCCGTCTTACGGTAAAATTTCTCCATATTGGGGCGGGGCCACGGCGGTAGCCGAGGCAATGCGCAATGTCGCCGCCGTTGGAGCGCGGCCTTACGGTCTGACCGACTGTCTCAATTACGGGAATCCTGAAGTCCCCGAAGATTTCTGGGCGCTGGAAGAGGGAATCAAGGGAATCTCCGATGCCGCGCGGAATCTGTACGATCCCAAGGGTGTTCCCGAAGCGATTCCGTTTGTCTCCGGCAATGTGTCTCTTTACAACCGCTCGGTGACCGGCGTCTCGGTTCCTCCCTCGCCGATTATTTGCTGTGTGGGGGTTTTGGACGATTATTCCAAAGCCATCACGCAGGGTCTCAAACGGAGCGGCAATCGCATTCTGTTAGCCGGTGACCGCTTTGCGGAATTGGGCGGGTCCGCCTACGAACAGATTCTGGGATTGCCGGTCAGTCGGGAGATCCCCATCGTTCGCTACGAGCTGGAACGCGGACTCATTTACGGAACCGTGGAGGCTATTCACCGCGGCCTTATTTGCGCTGCGCATGACATCTCGAACGGAGGGCTGTTGATTTCCCTGGCGGAAATGATTCTAACCGCTCACCGCTCCGGTAATTTTGGATTACAGATCGACCTGGGAGAAATAAAGACCGATCTTCGTCCCGACTATTTTCTGTTCAGCGAATCCAGCGGGTTTGTATTGGAGGTTCGGGATGAGGATGTCGCCGCCGTGAAGAGCCTGTTCCAGGAATATCAGGTAGACATTCATACAATCGGTCGTGTAACCGATACTCGTCGGCTATCCGTAACCTGGACCGACAGGAAAGACATCTGTACGCTGCCGGTTCTTGTAATGCGTGACACCTGGGAAAATGCCTTGACAGGGGTGTTTATTTGAATTGACTTCCCTTCCCCCAATCCCCTTCCCCACGTATGGAGAAGGGAAGAGCGGCCTGGATTCCGGCTTTCGCCGGAATGACGCTCCTCTCCCTCTCCACCCTTGGAGAGGGGGGCAGGGGGTGAGGAAATAGATCGAATTCACTCCAGCGGCCGGATGCGGATATTTCGGAACGAGACGCTCCCATGATCGCCCTGCAATACGATCGGCCCGGTTGCCCGTTCCTTTTCATGCACATACGGGCCGCCGGTTGCGCCGCACACATCGATATCCTCGAGGATCTTTGTGCCGTTGTGATAGACGGTCAGTCGTGCCTTTTTGGTCATTTTGCCGGAAGAGGCAACAGTCGGCGCGTGGAACACGATATCGAAACTCTGCCATTCCCCGGCGGGCTTGGAGGCATTGACTAACGGGGCCACCCGCCCGTAGAGAGATCCGTTTTCCCCCATTCCGGGAGGCCGTCCGAACGAATCCAGTAGTTGAATCTCATACTGCCCTTTGAGAAAGATACCGCTGTTGCTGTTTTTCGGCATGTTGAATTCGAGATACAATTCTACGCTGCCGAATTCTGCTGTCGTTACCAGATCGGTTCCATGATCCAGAGGAAAGGCCCCGGTTGGAGTCGTGTTCACCATCGCCCCATCTTGAACGCTCCAACTATCTACACCATGGCGATGAGCCAATTTCCAGCCGGTCAAATCTTTACCGTTGAACAGTTCGATCCAGCCGTCCTCAGCGGTCCGGTAGAGGGCGGGTGTTGCATATTTGCAGGTTACGGCCCCGTGCCGTGGCGCGGAAGCACACGCGCCAAACAACAGTGCCATTGTGAAAATCGATCCATGTAAATATCGGGACATTTGTTTCTCCTGCATAACATTCCCTCACCCCAACCGTCTCCGGAAGTCCGGTAGGGGCACGTGGCAACGTGCCTCTACGTTACCGTTCTACCGGAATCGGGCCGAAAGCCGGGACCGCCATGTCCTTTTCGTCGACAACAGTGCAATACGTATCCGCGCCCCAGCCGTAGTAAAGAATCGAATCCGCCGGGGCTTCGGCCGCAAGATCCAATATGACAGCATTCGGGGTACTTTCCTCCAAACGCTGATCGTAAATCAGGTACAAATCAGCCCGGTCTTGATTCCGAATGGAGAACCCGTTTACTCGTCCCGGCCCGGTCAGTTTTCCGTTCACATTCTGGAATGTCACGATTACCTTGTGTCCGCCATCGTTCACATATTTCGCTGCCGGATCGGACGGTCCGATGAGGATATCCGTCTGCCCGAACAGGTCGCGACAGGCCAGGTTCGCCAGCCGTTTGCCGAGTCGTTTGTGCCCTTCCGTCCCGACATGGATCGGATCGTCCAGTTCCAGATCCATCGCGGGTACTACCCCGCAGTGAGGAATCTCACCGGCCAGACGACGCTGGGCATCCTGAACGATATTCCAATCGTTAATGGAAACCTTGTAATGGATAAACCGGCCGATCTGTACATAATAGAACGGCAGATCGGGTTCGTTGAAATCCTGTCGCACGGCCGTGATAAACTCTCGGAATTTCTTCTCGTACTCGGGAGCGATGGTCGGGCTTGCATCCGATTCCCCCTGATACCACAGGATACCCTTTACTTTCCCTCCCACAACCTGGAAGCGCCGAACCATGGAGCCGTACAGAGAAGCGCCCCCCTCGAATTTCTTGCCGAAATGCCATTGATCCATCGAGGTTCCACCGTGTGCACAGGGCACAAGACCAATCGGAATTCCGGTCCGCGCCACCATTTCTTTAGCGAACGGAAGCGCCGGCCCGGCCCCTTTCTTTGTGGCGTTTCGCCATTTTTCCGCCTCTTGTTTTCGTTTTGCTTCATCGGTTAGTTTTCCCCAGTGTACCGGGTCGATGGATTCCAGCAGAGCGTGAAGCGGCTCCTTCGCGATGGTCCATCGTTCCGCATACTCGTAATTGTGAACCAGTGGCGAGGGTTCCTCCGCATTTGCCAGGTTGCCGTATCCCTGCATATTCGATTGCCCGGCCAAAATCCACAAGTCGCCGACCAGGATGTCCTTTATGGCTAACGGCTCGGATTCACTTTTCTTCAGACGGATTTGAATGGTATACGGACCGCCGACCGGAATCTTTTCGATTGTTCCATGCCAGATAGTGTCTTTGCACTCCGCAAGTGTTTGCCATTGAAGTCCATTAACGTTTTCGTTGTCCTTGAGAACTGTAAACTCAACAACAGCGTCCTTTTCGGATGTGCCTGAGACCTGCACAGATGCGGTGTTATCCGCGCCACGTTGCAGAACCTGAAAATCCATTAACCCCTCTGTAATCGCCAATTCCGCAGCCTTCGCCGTCAAAACGAATACACACAGGAATATCCAACTCCATAGAAAAACAAATCGATGCCGTTGTTTCATCGAAATACCTCCGGTTCGGATTTCACAATGCACATTATTTTTAGGGCAAATCGCCGTCGGATTCAAGAAGAGCCGGCAGGGGAACCGGCGACAGAATGACCCGCCGATTGGGATCGCGTTCGTTCTCTCCATAATTCGATATATTGATTGAGAACAGCCGTGGCAATCAGGACCACGCCGACCACAATGGTCTGAACCACGGTTTTCACCGCAAGCAGATGCATTCCATAGATCATGGTCCTTACAATCAGCAGCCCCAGGATGGTTCCCAGAATGGTTCCCTTGCCGCCGGTGATCTGGGTACCGCCGAGCACCACGCAGGTGATGACATCCAGTTCATATCCCGTCCCGGCATCGGCCTTTGCGGTGTTGGCATGGGCGGTAAGCGCCACGCCTGCGAGACCCGCCGAGAGTCCGCTAATCGCATATAACCACAATTTTACCTTGTCTACCGGAACCGCCGCAAACCGTGCCGCTGTCTCATTATCGCCGATCGCGTAGATCATCCTGCCGAATCGGCTCCGATGAAGAAGGATGTATGCGATTACCAGCACAGCGATCAATAACGGCATTTGCGCAGGAATTCCGGCAAAGTTCCGCTGTCCGAAAAACTGAAACCACTGGGGAAAATTCGTCACCGAGGCGGCTTGACTGATCGCGAGCGCAATGCCCCGATACAGCGCCAGCGTCGCCAGTGTTGCAATCAGCGGCGGAATTCGGCCATATACAATACAGATCCCATTCAGCAATCCGGCTAAGGCTCCCGATAAAACACCAATCAGAACCGCTAACGGCAGCGGAAATCCTGCCTGCCAGGTGAACCCCAGCACAATCCCGGACATGCCCAGGATCGAACCGACGGACAGATCAATCCCTCCGGTAATAATCACCGCCGTCATCGCGGCGGACATAACTCCGGTTGTTACCAGGTATCGGCTGGCCTCCCGCAAGTTGTCTACATCCATAAAGCGCGGCGACAGTATGCTCAGCGCCACGATCAGAACAATCCACACCACAAGGCGTCCGATTTCCGAGAGGGTCACAATCCGGTCCCCCTTTGGCAGCGTGCCGTATCCACGACTACCGCGCCCAGAATGAATACTCCAACCGCCACTCCTTCCCAGTAAGTAGATATATGCAAAAGGACCATTGCGTTCGACAAAATGCCCAGCAGCAGCGAGCCGAGCAGCGAGCCGAACACCGAACCGCTGCCGCCCATGATATTCGTACCGCCGATCACGGTCGCCGCGATGACTTTCAATTCAAACCCGATACCGGTATTGGTTTGTACTTCGCCATACCGTCCCGCGTAAATCACACCGCCCAAGCCGGTCAAGACGCCGCAAAGAGTAAAGGTCCGAATCAATACCTTACCGGTATGAATCCCGATCAGGCGCGCCACGCGAGGATTACTGCCGGAAGCATACACCATCCGCCCCGATTCCAGGTATCGCAAGGCCAGTCCGAACAGGATCACTACGATTCCCGCTGTCCATACCGGAATCGGGATCGCCAGAAAATCCCCCTGCCCGAAATCGGTGAGTGTCTCCGGGACATTCATTACCCAACGCCCCCGTGTCCAAAGCACTATCATCCCGCGATAGATCCCCATGGTTCCAAGTGTCACGATGATCGGATGAACTCTGCCGGATACGCTCACGCTGCCGTTGATAAATCCCAGCACGCCCCCCGCAAGACAGGCTGCAAACAAGACAGGAACGAACTCCCAGCCGCTTTTCGCGAGCAGCGCCGCGCAGGTAGCCGATGCCGCCAGAATCGCCCCCACCGAGATATCGATGCCGCCCGCAACAATTACCAATGTCATCCCGGTAGCGGCAATAGAGAGCACACTGATATTGGTCAGAATGTCCCGCGCGTTCTGGACTGTGGCGAATCCCGGTGTCAGCCGGGCCAGGATGGGAACCACCGCCAGCAGGAACAGGGTCAAGATGGTCTCACGCCGATGGCTCAGCGTTCTCAAGAATCGGATTGTGCCTTTCTGTTCCGTAACGGAAGGTCTTTCGATATCTCTGGTAGAGATTTCAGGTACACGATCCTCTGGGAATGCGCTGCGGCCGACTTGTTCCTCATTCGTCTCGCCGCGCTGGAACTGCGCGACCAGCCTTCCTTCACGCATTACCCCAATTCGGTCGCTCATTCCGAGAACTTCCGGCAGTTCCGAGGAGATGAGGAGAATAGCCATGCCTTCGGAGGCCAGGTGACCCATCAACCGATGGATTTCCGCTTTGGCTCCGACGTCGACTCCACGAGTCGGTTCATCAAGGATCAGAATACGGGGTTTTGTGAGTAGCCATCGCCCCAGCACTACCTTTTGCTGGTTGCCCCCTGAGAGTGTAGACACAACCTGTTCCGGCCCCCGTGTGCGGATATCCAGTGATGCAATTTGCTCGGTTACCCGCCTTCGCTCTTCGCTCCGGTCAACAAGGCCATAGTGCGAGATTTCCCGGAGAATCGCAATGGTCATGTTGTCGCGAACCGTCAGGCCATGAAAAAGTCCCTGTACGAGGCGGTCCTCCGGTACATACACCACTCCGGCCTCGAGCGCATCGCCCGGCGAGCGGAACATGCGACGAATACCATCCAGTTCGATTTCGCCTGCGGATTTCCGCAGGCCGACGATCGCCTGTGCCAACTCGGAACGTCCCGCCCCAACCAGCCCATACAGCCCGACGATTTCCCCGCGATGAAGGGTGAGATGAATGCCGTGAAAAGCGCCGTTTGGGTCTGTGAAATCTCGAACTTGCAGGGCCGGATCTCCCGCTTGGGTCTCTTCTTTCGGGAAGAACGCTGAAACCTCACGTCCCACCATCGCACGGATGATCTCGTCGCGATTCGTTTCATGCGTCGGAACAGAAAGAACCCGCTGCCCGTCCCGCAAAACGGTTACCCTGTCGGCAATCGCAAACACCTCATTCATTCGGTGGGTGACATAGAGAATTGCCGCGCCCGAGCGTTTGAGATTCTCGACCTGCTCAAACAGGATGCGGACCTCCCGTTCTGTAAGCGAGGCGGTCGGTTCGTCCATGACGATGATTCTTGCCTGCTGGGCGAGTGCAGCAGCAATCTCCACCATTTGCCGCTGCGCGGCGGAGAGGGCGCGGCCAGGAGTTTCCGGCGGGAGTTTTTCACCCAATTGCTGAAAAAGATCCCCGGCTCGTTTATGATTCTCTTTCCAGCGAAGGATCGGGCCGGGACCTTTCAGGAGTCCCCGTCCCAGGAAAAGGTTCTCTGTGATAGACAGGTCCGGGAACAAGTCCAGTTCCTGGTGAATCACCGCGATCCCGAGCGACCGGGATCGAATGGGGTCTGTGATTCGCACCGGATTTCCGTTCTGAAAAATCTCACCGGAATCGGGAGAATGAACTCCGGCCAGGATTTTAATCAACGTAGATTTTCCTGCGCCATTCTCCCCGACCAGTGCATGTACTTCCCCCGGTCGGAGGTCCAGGTCCACTTCCCGTAATGCCTGCACACCGGGAAAGGATTTCGATATACGGTGAAGGGAGAGAAGATTCTGTTCCATGAGTTCAGTATGAATCGATATTGTAAACGCAAGTTTGCGTTGATGAAGGGCTTACTGTGATTGAATAATTCTTCGCAATGGCGCACACTACCGTCGAAACAATTCGCCACAGGAATCCAAGGGAGCAAGTGATGCGAAACGCCGCTTTTGAATGCCCCGGCTGCACCGCAAAGAATCGAATTTCTGTCGATCCGGAGGAAGGCGAATATCAGCAGACCGTTGTGACGTGCAGCAATTGCGGGCGGGATGTAGTTGTTGAAATCAGCATCGACCCGGAGACGCTGAAAATCTCCATCTTCGCCGAAACGGAATGATGGCACGGGATGCTCCTCTCTCCACCCCTGGAGAGAGAAGCCGGGGGTGAGAATTCCTGTCTCAAAGTTCCGACAGCAAATCCGACTGGGGGCTGACATGCCCACGCAGGGAAATACCCAGATGGGCATAGGCGTGGGCTGTGGCGACCCGTCCCGCCGGAGTCCGGTTCAGAAAACCGATCTGGATCAGGTACGGCTCGTAAACCTCTTCGAGAGTCCGCTCATCCTCCCCCAGCGCGGCGCATATTGTTTTGATTCCCACCGGTCCCCCGCCGAACTTCTCGATGAGAGTCCTCAAGATCAGATGGTCCGTGTGATCGAGACCCATGTTGTCCACTTCCAGCAGATCCAGTGCCTCGCGGGCAACCTCGGCGGTGATCACGCCATCACGTCGGACCTGTGCATAATCGCGCACCCGCTTGAGGAGCCGGTTGGCGACGCGCGGGGTTCCACGGGATCGACGAGCCAGTTCCTGAATCCCTTCCTCTTCGCACTCCACTTCCAGGATACGGGCGGAGCGCCGAAGAATCTGCGCGATTTCCTTCTCGTTATAGAATCCCAGGCGAAGTTGGATACCGAAGCGGTCACGCAACGGGCCGGTGAGCAGCCCGGATCGCGTGGTCGCGCCGACTAATGTAAACGGATGCACATCAATTTGAATCGTCTTTGCGTGCGGGCCTTCCCCCAGGACAATATCAATGAAGAAATCCTCCATCGCCGGATAAAGGCATTCCTCTACGACGCGGTTCAAGCGATGGATTTCGTCGATAAAAAGAACATCGCCCTTCGCAAGGTCCGCCGTCAGCAGCGCGGCCAGATCATCCTTTCGTTCCAAAACGGGACCGGAGGTGGTACGCAACCCGACTCCCATCTGAGCCGCGATAATATGAGCCAGCGTGGTTTTTCCCAACCCGGGGGGACCGGCGACCAACACATGATCCAGCGCGTCTCCGCGCGCACGGGCAGCCTCAATACAGATGCTCAGCGTTTTCTTGATCTGTTCCTGGCCGATAAACTCATCCAGGGTCCTTGGACGAAGTGTCGCCTGAAAGATCTCTTCGCCTTCTTCTATTCGATTTCCTCCGGTGATTCGCTCGTTCATGTTTTCATCCGATAGATCATTGCCGAAAGGGTATCATGGGGAGCAGGGAACTGCCATGATTCCTCGCGGAACTCATGCTACATTGAGCGATGATAAGATCGGTTGCCTCTCCCTCCGGGAGAGGTTAGGGTGACGGAATAGGAGTGCGGAGTATAGGTTGATACCAAGAGGAAGAGAGTTCCCATGGTTGCCGCTGTCATCGCATCGGGGCTGGGTAAATGCTACCACCTGTACCGGCGTCCGCTCGACCGGTTTGTGGAACGGTTGCTCAATCGCGCCCATCCGCTCCGCACGGATGTCTGGGCGTTGCAGGATTTGTCGTTCGACGTGTTTCCGGGCCAGACATTGGGAATCGTCGGGCCGAACGGTGCGGGGAAATCCACTTTGCTGCGTGTCCTGTCCGGAGTAACTTTGCCCACGACCGGGTATCTCGAAACCACCGGGCGGGTCTCCGGTATCCTGGAACTGGGAACAGGCTTTCACCCGGAATTTTCCGGCTGGAGTAATATCTATCTGAACTGTGCCCTCCAGGGACTGTCCCGGAAAGAGATCGAATTGCTCTTGCCGGAAATCCTCGACTTTTCCGGTCTGGCGGCGGTGATTCATCGTCCCCTCAAGACATTTTCCAGCGGGATGGTGCTGCGACTGGCCTTTTCGATTGCGACAGCGGTCGATCCCGATATCCTTGTGGTCGATGAGGCTCTGGCCGTCGGGGATGCCTCGTTTCGCGATCAATGCCTCGATCGGATGAATGATTACAAACGTCGCGGAAAAACCATCATTCTCGTTTCCCATGATCTCGCCACGGTCCGGCATTTCTGCTCTCATGTCCTTCTGCTGGATGAGGGGCGGATTGTAGAGCGCGGGTATCCCGATGAGATTCTGGATACCTATCTCAAAATGGTCCACAAAAAACGGGAAAAACCGGCAGAATTCACCCCGCATCAACAGGGAGTCCACTGGGGTTCCGGTGAGATCCGTATTGAGCGGTGCAGAGTTTACTCCAATGGAAAGGAAAAATACCGACTGAGAAGCGGTTGCGCCTGTGAGATTCATCTGGAATTCGAAGTGTTGAAGCCCATCGATGGGGCCGTATTCGGAGTGGGAATCTACAGCCGGGAAGGCGCGTATATCCACGGCTCCAACCATTTCTGGCATCCGCAGCAGATTCGTTTGCGATTTCCTGAAGCAGGCGAACGCGGAACCGCCATCTGCCGAATCCCTCGTCTGCCGTTGCTGCCGGGCCCCTACAGCATCTCCGCTCTGTGCTATGCCAATTACGACGCATTTCCACAGGCCGTGGACCACTGGGAACGCGCGGAGCATTTCATCATTGAAGAAGACGTCGGATATCAACACGGGTTGATTTCTCTGGAGACCGTGTGGGATTTCCGGGAACAGGCGGAACCTTCCGCTCCGAAAAAAGAATCTTCTGCGGAAGAAATATGAAACTTTGATTCGCTTATTTTTTTGAGCATGGTATACTGCTCCAATCATCACAGACATACGAAAGGTGCCGAATATGGACGCTCGTTTGAAACCGGTGGCGTTGGGACTCGCGGCAGGGGTTTTGTGGGGCTTGTCCATCTTTCTCCTGACCTTCTTTGTTCTGGTTCATGGCGAAACGATGGAAACAACCGCCAAGTTGGGCCGAGTGTATCTGGGGTATACGCCCAGTGTCCCCGGCGCGTTTATCGGGTTGGCGTATGGTTTTGTGCACGGTTTTGTCAGCGGCTGGCTTCTTGGAGTGTTCTACAACAAATTTGCCGGAAAAGCGTGAGAGGGCGCGGATTCTCGAGCGGAAGCCGCCGCCCGCTGCCCCCGGCAACAATGGACAGGAAAATCGGCGGTATCAACCCATGATTTTGTCGAACTCGGAGGACTCTTCCAAACCGTATCCCTTGGCGGAGGATGCTATCGGACAGCCGGCAACCGCCATCCCTCTTATTCAGCCGCCGGAAATCCTTCATTTGCAGGTTACCGAACGGTGCAACTTCGCCTGTCCAAAATGCTACCTGCCGGAACTGAACTCCACTTCGCCTAAAAGTGAGCTCACGCCGCAAGAAATCCAGGATAAGGTATTTTTCCCCGCCGCCGAAATCGGGGTCAGGAAAGTGGTGATTACCGGCGGGGAACCGTTCCTGTATCGAAGGCTTTTCGATGTACTGGAGTCGGCCAGGGAGTACTTCTCGGAGGTATTTGTCGGCACGAGCGGCTTTTTCCTGGATCAGCCCAATATCGACCGCGTTCTGGAGACCGAAGTGGATTTTCTTCAAGTGTCCCTGGATGCGCTGAGCAATGAATTACTCGAAAAACTGACGGGATGCAGCACAGTAAGGCGGCTCTGGCCGAACCTGGAGAATCTTGTTTCGGAGCGGAATCGGCGCGGAGCGCGAACTCGTGTCGTCGTTGCCACGATTATTGAACGCGATAATATCCATGAAATCCCGGCCATCTTGGATCGCTGCCGGGCAATCGGCGTGGACAGTATCACCCTCCAGGCTTATCACGAATACGACACGATCTACCGGGCGGAAAGAGCCGAGTGGCCCGCCTGCCCGGATTACGATGAAACGTTTCTGCAGCGTTTGTCTGATCTGATCGAACAGGTGATCGACGCGAAACGAAATGGAAGTCAACTTTTTCCTCATGCGGAGGAATACTTCCGAAACCTGTACACTTTTTTTGCCGACCGGCCGTCGTTGCGGGTTCGCTGCCGGGCGGATGATTTCCTGTTTGTCGATTCCAGGGGATTCATTCGGGGATGCCTGTTCTCCGAACCATTAGGCCACATCGATCAGGGACTCTCTGCCTATCTGACTTCCTCTCAATACCACAGATTTGTGGATTTCAAACAAGACTGTCACCTTTGCACCCACGGTTGTGCATACCGTCCGCCGATGGATTAAATGACACCCGCACGGCGCTTTACCCGGACACATTCTCTGTGTAAAAAGTCACTTTGACTGATCTGGACACGGGAGGACCGGCCATGAGCCGCACAGCCCAATCGAAAATGCTCTCCAATCGTTACGGGAAAGGATATTTCCACGGGGAAAACAGTGGATACCCACGGGAAGGCTATGCCACGGCGCATCCATCCCGGCGGTTCTACCTTCATGCCGCACAGACAGCCCTCGGCGCGAATCTTCAGTGGTTGGATGTCGGCTGCGCCTATGGATATTTAATCGAAGAAGCCGAAGAACTTGGTATCCGCGCGGTCGGAGCCGATATCAGCGCGTATGCACTTCGGCAACACGCCCCTGTGCGCGGTCGCCTGGTCCAGGCGCAAGCCGAGACGCTTCCGTTCCCTGATGCTTCTTTGGATGTTGTCTCGGTATTCGATCTGGTGGAGCATCTGGAGAACCCGGTCGAGGCCATTCAGGAATGGAAACGCATCCTTCGACCGGATGGGCTTCTCTTTCTGACCACGCCGGACCCCTGTTATTTCCAGCGCGATGAGCCGACGCATCTCTTTGAGCGGCCGCCTGCATTCTGGGTCAATTGTCTGTGTCGGCTGGGACTGGACCCCGTGATCCGATTCGGCGGCGAGTTTTTTGAATGTGAAATTTGCGCCCGTAAGAGCGAATCCATCGGAACCTTCGATCTGCCGGAATTCACCGGCCGGACACCGGATGATATTTTCCCTCCCCCCCGACAGGGGGATGTGTTTGTCGCGCCTCGTCTCGGATGGGGTAATTTGGAGAAAGACGAACGGGGAGCGTTCCGATGGATCGGAAAAACCAGTGCGCTCTATCTGTTGAATGCCGGGCGGCAGCCTGTTCGGTGCAGGCTTTCCATCCGAGGACGAACCGACAGTCATCCCACGGCAACCCTCGGCGAGCAGCGCCTTCGGCATCTCCCCGCGCAGGATGATGTGACCTGCCATGAATGGGAACCGTTCGATCTGCCGGTCGGCGGGCAGGTTCTTTATCTCTCCGTGGGGGAGGGAAATGCGCTTGCCGCCGATAAGATCGGAATTCGATTCGAGCCGCTCGATACCTCTCAGTACCTTGAGGAACTCCCGTTCGACCTGTACCAGAGATACCGGCTTGTGGCGGAAGTGATTGACATTCTGCGTAGTGAATCTTCCGAGATTCGCATTCTGGAGGTCGGCGGGTTCGGCAGCCCGCTGCCGGATTTTTTGAAAGGGGATGCGGTGACGGTAACCGACTTGATCTGGGAAGATCGTCCGCAGTTCCTGGCCTGCGATGCCGCGCAATTGCCGTATCGCGATCTCAGTTTTGACTTTGCTGTGGGTTGTGACTTTCTGGAACATGTTCCGCCGCAGCGACGCAAGGGGGTTCTGACAGAACTGCGACGTGTGGCACGATACGGCGCAATACTCATGGGTCCCACGGATCGGGAAGATGTTCGCATGGCGGATTCGCTGCTGCGGCGATTCCTGATCGGCCGATTCGGGCGGGACAACCGTTTCCTCATGGAGCATGAAGAGCACGGTCTTCCCGATGTGGACGCCGTTTCCGAGAGCCTTTCCGAAGACGGGTGGCACAGCCTGGCTTTGCCCAGCGGACTTCTGGAACGATGGCTTCCCATGCAGTTCTGCATGGCCTACCTGGAGAGTGTGGCCGAACTCCTTCCGCTCAAACGGGAAATCAATCGTCTCTACAACCAGAATTACTACCGCCACGACAATGACTCGCCATCCTACCGAACTCTTGTCCTGGCCACATTCCGCAAGTTGGATTCCGCGAAGCAAAAGAGCCTGGTTCACCTTCTGGGACAGGGTACTCCCTGTTCCGTCCCCTGGAGTTTTGCAGCCTTTCTCACGGAACTGTTCAATATCGACTTTCTCCGCGAACGTTCTCAAGAGATCCGTCATCGGGATCGGCATATCCGGGAACTACTGGCCCATGCACAGGCTTTGGAAAAGGCCCGCACCGAAAGCGCCCGTCACGCGGACAATGTCACCAATCTTCTTACCAACGAACAGGCCGAACGTGACAAACTCCGCCAACATGCGGACAATCTCGCCAATCTGCTCAACCAGAAAGAGGAACGAATCGGGGAACTGAACCGTCATGTCGCCAACCTGACGGCGCAACTGGAATCCGCCTCAACCGAACGAACACGTCTCGAAAGTCTGATCGGTGAACAGAACAAGGCCGCCGAGGCGCTCTCGGTACAGGTTCATGACCGCTTCGCGCGTTTTGATGAACGCCTGGCGGGATTACTGGCTCATGCGAATAACCTGGAGCATTTACTCCGCGAAAAGGACGAGCGGATTGCCTCGCTTCTGGATCACTGTGCCAATCAGGAAAAACTCCTGGAGCAGAGTCAGAAGCAAGTCACATCCCTGTTGGAACATTCCGGCAACCTGGAAAAAATTCTTCAGGACAAGGAGTCGCAATTGGCGCATCTCCGGGAGACCGCCAATCAGTTGGAGGAGTCTGTGCGTCGCTTGCAGGAATCCGAGAGTCGGTTGCAGGAGGAACTGAGAACCATTCAGGCCGGGTTGGCATACCGAATCCTTGCGAAGGTAGGAGGAGGAAAACGGACCGCCCCGGCCTCGCCGGAGCCTTCCGATTCAGCCAAATGAAAATTCTGGCCGTGATTCACGATTTCCTTCCCCGTCACCAGGCCGGTTCGGAACTGTATTGTTATTACCTCTGCAAAGAGATGCAGCGACTTGGCCATGAGGTGCGCGTGCTTTGTACCGAGACCGACCACCGGACTGCCGTATATACTGTTCGCGAGCGAATGTTCGACAATCTCCCTGTGACCGAGATTGTCCAGCATTTTCATTATCGCACATTTGAAGAAACCTATCGCAATCCTGCGGTCGAGAAAATGTTCGGGGAGGTTGTGGAATCCTGGCGACCGGATGTGGTCCACTTTCATCACCTCCTCGGGCTTTCTTTTGGCTGTCCGCGCCTGGCCAAAGAGGCTGGGGCGGCGGTAGTTTTCACCCTTCATGATTACTGGCTGCTGTGCCTTCGTGGCGGTGGGCAGCGGTTTCAAGACGATGGGAGAGTCTGCGAACGGATCGATCCCTCAGAATGTGCAGTTTGCGTGGCAGAATGCGGTTTAACAGGCAAAACATTGGCGCGATGGGCGAAACAATTCCTGGTCCACAAAAAGGCATCGGCGGAATTGGATTTGCGGGAAACTCTCGCCCAGGCTCATATTGAGACAGCGGACCCGGCTTATGTGCAGGCCACGCATCTTTCCATTGGCGGGATCGACTGTCCCGCCATTCTTGCCCATCCACCTTCCAAAATCGCTTATGATCTTCCCGCTTCGGTGGAATCCTCTCTTCTATTCACGTATGCGATGGTTCCCTCCACGTATGAAAAAGAAGGGGACGGGGTTCGCTTCCGCGTCCTGTTCAATGATGAGGTTCTTTGGGAGCGCTACCTGGACCCGAAGCGCCATTCGAAGGACCGGGGCTGGCATCCGGGAAGCGTGGACCTTCCGGTTTGTTCCGATAAAACGCGGCTCACTTTGGAGACCCAACCCGGCCCTTCGGGCAACCGCGATTTCTGTGCGGCGGCTTGGGGGCATCCTCGCGTTGTGAGCAGCCTCGGCGTCCCAAAGGACAGCCAGACAGTCCTCTCCCGCTCCAAATCCGCAGGCCGGAACCTGCTCTATCGTGTCTTTGGAAAACAATACCGACACGAGGCCCGCAAACGCAGACAGGCCGCATTGGACCTGACTCGATACGTAGACCGATTTCTCTGCCCGTCACCGTTTTTGAGAACCTCTTTTCTCGACCATGGCTTCCCGGAAGAGAAATTAATCTTCTCCGATTACGGTATCCGACCGATCGGAAAGTTGGTCCCAGGGGGCGTGGTCCGATACCCCATCCGGTTCACATACATCGGTTCGCTGGTTCGTCATAAGGGCGTACATGTCCTGATTCGCGCATTCAACGACCTGGACCCTGAACGAGCCTATTTGCGGATCCACGGGCCGACGGATGAGTTTGTGGACTATGTGGGATTACTGAGAAGCCTGGTTCGGAATCCTTCTATTGAGTTGTGCGGACGATTTGAAAACAACGAGATTGCCCAAATTCTGGGTGAGACGGATGTTCTTGTTGTGCCTTCCATCTGGTATGAAAATTCGCCGATCACCATCCATGAGGCTTTTTTGGCACAGGTCCCGGTAGTCACATCCCGGTTCGGCGGGATGGCTGACTTGGTGGAGGATGGTGTGAACGGCTTGCTGTTTGAGGTCGGGAACGCCGAAGACCTCCGGCGCTGTCTGCAAGCATTCCTGGACGACCCCGATCTCGTGATCCGGCTGCGCCCCGATCCCTCCAGTGTGAAGAGCATAGAGAAGGATGGCCTGGAGATGGAACGGGTGTATCGTTCACTCACACGATGGGATTCCGATTGAATTCCGAATGGGTATTCTTCAACATTCGGATTATCTTATCCATATAAAATCCGTACAGGACGGAGGAATGTTCATGAGTCCTACTGTGAAAAGCATTCTATTCGCTTTGGTTTGGATCGCGGTGTTTCTCGTCGGGATTCCCTGGCTGGTTTACTATGCAGGTGAATCGCCGCAGTTTCAGGGCCTTTGGGAAGCGGCCCGTCAGTTGTGCGGAGTGATTCTTTTTGCAGGCGGTTTGCTGTTGTCCCTGGTATGCGTCGGATTGCTGGCCGTGCGAGGGAAAGGAACGCCCGCACCCTTCGATCCTCCGCAGAGGTTTGTTCCCGTGGGGCCGTATCGGTGGATAAGGAATCCAATGGTTTTGGGGAATGTGCTTGCCCTGTTGGGCTACTCGCTTTATTTCAATTCTCTGGCGCTGCTGATCTATGCGCTGTTCTTTTGGCTGGCGGCGCACCTGTTCATTGTGTTCTACGAGGAGCGGGACCTTCAGCGTCGTTTTGGTGAGGAATACGAGCAATACCGAAACAGGACCCCCCGCTGGTGGCCCCGCTTGGGATGAGCCTTCATCCCGCCACGACTTCCACGTGAGCGGTGTATCCGAGTCGATTCAGCAGCGACTCACAATCCTTCCATGTCAGGCCGAAAGCCTTCACATCGGCTACCCCCAGCTGCGAAATAACATCCCGTAAAACAGGTGCATCCTGATCGCTGAAATCTCCATCCAGCATGGCGTTCTCCGCCCAGTCCACCAGTTGGTGAAGCGTAATTTCGTGGTGCAAATACGCGGCAATCTGCTCGGCGGCTGTATGCTTTGTGATTAACATGCTTTCATTCTACACCTCGCGATGGCCACGGTCCACTGGATACTTCTCGTGAATTTCAACCAGACGGCCTTCATCATCGTTGATTTCCTGCCAAAAACTCACCGTGGTTTCCCGATCATCCACTTCTTTGAGGTAGATGGCTTTCCACCCTGTCTGGCCTGCAACTTCCTGCCGATAGCGAGGTCCTCCGCCAGGCAATTCTTCCCAGTGTTCGAATTTCTTTTCGTTTTTGGCACGGATATTCACGAATTTGGCACACTTGCTACCGCTCCCGCTCTTTTTAAAACTTCATATTCCTCACCTGAACTTTTCCCTCAGAATCCACATAGAACTCTCCACCCAATGGATCTTGGGGCATGCCGTTCGGGTATGTTCGCTTGAGCTGGGGAATCTTCTCCATCAGTTCATCGAGGGAAGACGGAGGACGCCCATACTCTCTCTCAAACGCCTTTACAGCATATTGCAGCCCTTCCATGAGACTCTTTTGCTCTTTGAGCAAATCCAGGCGGTTCTCAACAACCGGAACCGTCTGCCCGCCTTCTTCCCGCAAAATGAGGATATGCGGCTCCAACTGCACGTCCGGCTTCGGGCGCTCCCAAAGCAACTGCTCGATCCCGTTCGGGTAGATCAGGACTCGGAGAACGTCCGCCTGCCTGGGATCTTCTTCCAGGATTTTCTGAACAGTTTGCATCAGAATCCCGGAATCCAGCAATTCCCTCATCCGGGTAGACGGATAAACGCCTTTTTCTGCGTAGTAGGCCTCGACCGCACGCAGGAGGATTTCTTTGCATCGTTTACTGTAAATGGTGTCGAGTTTGTCGCTTGCAATGGTGGCGCTGATCTCGTCGCCCCGAAGAACGGCGGAATTGTAATACCGCACATATTGCTCCCACGCCGAAAGGAACTGGCCCGCTGCATAGTCCATCTCGATAGCCATGCGAGGAACATAGGAAGGGCATCGCGGGTCAATATAGTCCCCTCGTACGGCTAATAGTCCCTCTCCAACAGGCTCAACCGTGAATGTTCCGTTACGCAGTTCTTCGGAGGCAACAGCGCTCCGGTATTTGTAGGATGACGGATCGTATTGGACCCGCAGGTCGAAGGATGCGATATTCTGGCTGTTGTTCGCAACATGAATGTCGAGGGTCGCATCGGACCCGCTCTGCTGAAGAACTCCATAGATTACTGTTGCGGTAGACTCCTCGACCGGCGCCGCTGTGGCCAATTCATGGGGGATGATTCCGACCAGTCCGGAAATCTCCCCAAGCGGTCCCGGTTCAGGATTCGGAATCAGGGTAATCGTTCCTTTTTGATCGGAAACGGCGCTGAATTGCAGGCTGGCCAGACGACCGTTCCGAAAGCGGCTCGGCGAGTAGGCCCGCTCAAAGTATTTCTTTGCCTCACTGGTATTTCCCAATTGATAGTAACTGATGAATCCCGCATCAAACGACAGCTCCCAGGCGTTCGGATTGATCTCCGCGCCGCGGGCCAGAAACTCAACCGCAGCCGTCGCGTCTTTCACCGATTCATTAATCGCAAATCCCCCGAACTTCCAGGCAGAGACAAACCGCTCGTCCAGGGTTACGAGTGTATTCAACAACAGCATAAATCCATCTCGTTTCTTGGGATTGTGCAACGTGGTGAAATTCCCGCCGAAAAACTGGATGGCCCGAATCCAATCCAAATCCGCCAGCAGATTGTCGAATCCGAGCGCGGTGATCTTCGCCACCTTCGGATTGCCGGTCACCAGGAGGATCTTCTCTTCCACACGCTGATTCTGACGGTACTTTACAACACTGTCCTGCACCGCTAGAAAAGCCGCAATAAACAGCAAAAAGAGAACGATGGTTCCTGCCTTTTTCATGGTTCACCCGTCTCAATCACTTGAAGTCTCGTCGTGAAAATGAAAACGCTGTGATGAATAACAATATCCCCGAATAGAGAATCGCCAGGGCCGGATATTTCCAGGTGAGGAACGGGGCAATGCTCTCCTGATAAACTACCTGATTTTTGATGTTATAGATTTCCAAATTCGGAAGAATGTAATAGACCCCTGTCAGCACATAGGACAAAATCACATTGCCTTGTTCCGCCACTCTTTTGGCAAACTCCAGCAAATCTTCCGAAAGATGCCCGATCACATAGCACATCAGTGTCAACGCCGCCGACAATACCGGCGTCGAGAATGATGAAAACAGAACGGCAATCGCCGTGATGACCATCATCTCGAACAGAAACAGAAAGATGGCATAGATTACGGACGGCTTGAGAGAGCAACCCGGCATGACCACCAGCAGAATGCACAGGATGATTCCCATCACCACCACATTGGTCACAACGGTCAGCAACAGTCCGAAGAACTTGCCCAGAATGAACTGAGTGCGACTCACCCCGGTTGCGATAATCGTGTAGATAGTTCGTTTTTCCAGTTCTTCATGCACCAGGCTGACGCCGACAAAGGCGGCCAGAAGGAGACCGAATACGTTGATCGCCGAAAGACCCAGGTGTTTTACAATCCGGTCTTGTTCTCCCAATGCCAATGTCGCCAAGAGAATGGAGGACGCCAGCAGAAGCAATACGAACAGAAGAATGATGTAGAACACTTTGTTTCGAATGGCTTCTTTATGCGTGTTGAGTGCAATAGTCAGGATTTCATTCAACGCTGGATACCTCCCGTACGAAATAGTCTTCGAGATTTCCCCGTTCCGCCGTCACCTCGTGAATAGCCCCACCTCCCTGGATACAGGCGCTGAGAATATGGTTGGCTGCCTCCGCATCTTTTGCCCTCAGATGGAGCAATCCGCCACTCTCGCGGGCGTCCACAGCCATGGCTTTCAACTGTTCCATCAGGGCCGGCGTATACTTGCTTACTGAAACTCGAACCGCCGTGGTTTCTTCCCGCAAAATCTCCCCGACAGTTCCGGTACGAATCACTTTCCCCTTGTTGAGAATCATCACCCGGTCGCAGATCAATTCCACATCCGCAAGAATATGAGAGCAGAAAAAGATCGTGCGATTTTCTTCTTTCAGATGCATGATGATATTCCGGATCTCCCGCCGCCCGATCGGATCCAGACCGGACATCGGCTCATCCATCAGCAGAAGTTGCGGATTCGTCAACAAGGCCTGCGCCAGACCGATCCGGGTTACCATTCCCTTGGAGTAATTCCCCAGGCGAATGTCCCGCGCATGCCTCATTCCCACCATATCCAGTAATTCTTCCGCCCGTTGTCTCCGCTCTCGATAGTGGAGCCCCGACAGCCGACCGTAAAACAAAAGAAACTCATATCCGGTCAGAAATCGGTAAAAATAGGGGTTTTCCGGCATATATCCGATTTGACGGTGCTGGATCGCCTCTCCCAGCTCCCGCCCCAACAGAAACGCCGTTCCTTTCGTGGGGTATATGATCCGAAGGAGAATCTTGATCGTGGTGGTTTTCCCCGCACCGTTGGGACCCAGGAAACCGAAGATCTCGCCCTGCTCAACCTCCAGATTCAGGTTATCCAGGGCCAGAACCGGCTTGCCCCAAAATCCCGTGCTGTACGTCTTGGAAAGGCCACGAATGCTCAGGATGGCCATCGTCGCTTGCCTCCTCTTGCTCGGGGTCCGGAGCCTGGTTCCCAAGCTCACAGGACGGATCGGAATCTTGATCTGGTATGTCTCCACAAGAGTCATTCCCCTATTCGCACAAAAACAGGACATTCAATCGGACCTGTCCTGATTCTGCTCGAAGAACGACTCTTCGGTGACATGGAAACTTGGCATTGCCTGCACACAGGGTTGACAAAACCTGTGGTTCCGGTGGATCACCAGTGGCGCAAAACGTTTCTCAATAATAGCCTAAAGAAAAGCAGGCAAATGTCAAGATGATTTTCACCTGAAATTATACCCTTTTTTCCACAATTGTGCTTCTTTCTTCACATTTTCATCTGCCATTATCTGACTGATGCAGAAACGATCTGCCTCATAATATGAAATACTTATGCCATATTGTTATTTATCGCACGGCTGCCGTAATAAATTGTAACATCCACTCAAAAATCGTGAAAATCGCGATTTCCTGCGCCCATTGATTGACAAAAACGACGGTTTAAAGGTATAATTTTTCAACTGGGTGATACCCGTCATCACGGCTCTTTGTTCTTCTCAGCTGGAAGGTTTCCGGATTTTAAGTTCAGGCGGATGTGAGGCGCTACCGCCAGTCCTGAATCGTAGGGCTGTTGAGATCGCGAGCCGGCAAATTCTGTCGTAAAGGTTGTGATCAATGTGGTACTCGTCGAGTTACGAGAGGATGAAGACATCCAGGGAGCTCTGAAACGATTCAAGCGAAAGTGCATCAAAGAGAGTATCCCCCAAGACCTCCGGAAAAACGCTTATTATGAAAAGCCGAGTGTCCGGAAACGAAAGAAACATTTGAAAGCCATCAAGCGCCTCAAGAAAAACCGCCTCCGCATATCCTCGAACCTTTAACAGGTTCCGGGTCCGTTTGCGGGCGGTTTTCGAACTATCAAGATCCTGGGCAGGCCAACTTTGTTCGCCTGCCCTCGTTCTTTTTCCAGATTTCTCTGTGGGTGGCAACCCTTCGGGTGGCGCCGGCATCTTGCCGGTGAATTTCCATGTCCGTGCCTCGTCCGTGTGTCCTCAGAAACGAAAACAGGGGCGACACAAACCCATGCCGCCCCTGTCGGTGATCTGTTGGGATTGGAGAGGGAGGGGAGAGTCTCCTCACCCTCTACGCAGTTCCTGTCGGATGAAGGACCTAACCCTCACCACCTCCGCAGTCACCTACGCGTACCGTACAACTACAGTCATCGATCATAAGTGGACCACCTCCTTTCTGCGTTAATAAGGAATATATGCGACTTTCTTCGCAGAATCAAGGATTATTTCGGGATTTTGTCGATTTTCCCGGGGAAGAACCTTCCAGGTGTTCATGTTTTTTCCACAGGGGATTCACTTGGCAACGTATTCCGGGCAGCTGGTTGCATTGGGGCGTTCCGGGCGGGTGAAGATACTCCCATAATTCCACTTGCAGGTGTCGCAC
>Ga0116148_1000196_pt1 | contig 77542 bp, 70 predicted proteins | sample AD_UKC055_MetaG_FD_89786 | JGI IMG/M metagenome (GOLD analysis project Ga0116148, IMG submission 89786) | Active sludge microbial communities of municipal wastewater-treating anaerobic digesters from USA - AD_UKC055_MetaG | ecosystem: Engineered > Bioreactor > Anaerobic > Digestate | place: USA...
CTGACTCTGTTTCAGTCGAGATTTATGCTGACGGGATTGGCGGTGGAGATGCTCTTTGTTTGCCGATGAGACGTGGCAGGAGACTTGTTGGGACGGAGAACGGCTACATCTATACAAGAGAGGTGGAGACTGACCGTCCGGTATCGGACTTCACAGCAAGATTGATTCCGTCCTTTCCAGGGGTGGCTGTTCCTCTCGAAGCAGGTCATATCTTATGGCAGAAATGAGGAACCTCCTCTGTACAATTCAAAGTACGAATGGCGATGTGATATAAAAATTAACCCAGAATGTAAATTACCGGCTGAAATGAAGAGATTTTCGATAGAGGAAGTAGTAAAGCAGGGTTGTTGAAAGTATCACCATGGCCATTACAAAATATAGGCCACGATATCCGGTAACAGGAACTAAGGATCCGAATAAGTATGGTCCTACCCCGAACCCTATATCTAGGAACATATAATAAGTAGCAGTTGCCAGTCCAAACCGGTTGGGTGAGGTGCTTTTTACGGAAATTGCCTGGCCACAGGAGAGGAAGTTCCCATAGCCCAAGCCGATGATTGCTCCGGATAATAATAATGTTATCCCATAGGTGGCCTGACTCAGAACAAGCATACCGATAGAAAAAAAGAGGATACAGGGATATACAACGAAATTTGCTCCTCTGGCATCAAGTAGACGCCCGGAAAAAGGCCTTGAGAATATAACAACAATTGCATATATGAGAAAGAAAAAGCTTGCTGCTTCTTCTAAACAGAGTTGCCTGCTGTATAACGATAAAAAACTCAATACAACTGAATAGCCAAAGCCAACGATAAGTACGATAATCGAAATCGGTATAGCCCTGAATTCAAGAAACTCTGAAATTTGAAACTGCTTCACGGTTTTAGTCTGGACCTGTTTGGGTGGTTTATAGGAGGGCTGACTGACAATAAAGGATATTGCAAAACTGATGGCAGCCACCAGTGACGCAATGAGAAAAATCATCTTAAAATCCACACGCTGGCTTAAGACGATCCCTAAATATGGGCCTAATGCTGTTGCCAGTATTTGACTCATGCTGTAATACCCAATTCCTTCGCCGTGTCTCCCCCTGGGAATTATCTGCGCAGCTATGGTTCCGGTAGCTGTGTTTGCTACCCCAAAAGCAAACCCGTGGAGAAATCTCATCAGTATCAGTAATGGTAGATTTATTGCTGCGAAATATAATGTTGATGTGATGATATACAGTAGTGTACCAATGACAAGAACCCTCCTGCTCCCCACATCCTCAATAATACGTCCGGTCCCTAATCTACCGATTAAGATCCCTATAATAAAAATGCCTGAAACAAGCCCGCCGGTACCTGTAGTAGCATGGTATTTGTCTACAGCATATGAGGCCATAATGACCATGAGCAAGAAAAATACAAGATAAATCAGGAAATTGGTTGTAGACACTACGATGAAATCTTTTGTCCAGAGCCTTTCCTTATTCATGTATTGGCCTCTAAGAATATGGATAGAATAGCTTCCACCTGGATTCTTTTACCGTTAGCTGCTTTCACAAAAACCGAGCGGACACATGCTGTTCGTCTGCCTAACTGGCAATGGCTATTTTAAGAATGAGGGTAAATGCTATTATATCTAAATACTATATGACGAATCTTGTTATCAACTTAAAAATGGAATTTGCACTGCTATCTCCTTTGAGCCCACACACAGCTCAACACTTATGATTTTTCATGGTGCTGCTTGTTCATGGGCAGGCTTTAGTAACGTGAGTCATGTTTATCTCCATAGATGTTTATGGGAAAGGATTTAAGGGTTGATGCTTGCCGTCCCACCAACAGTGATTGCTGCCAGTTGGAATATTGAGTGAATCAAGAGAAAACTATTGTCAAATCAGGGCGTAAGAATTAAAGCCATTTTTTTCTCCGGAAATAGAAGATCATCAGCACGGCTATAATGATCACGGCAATCCAGAATGAGACGTATGCCCAGCGCCATTCAAGCTCGGGAAAGTATTTGAAGTTCATACCGTACACGCCTGCAAGAAATGTCATGGGCATAAATATTGTAGCGATAACTGTGAGCACTTTCATAATCTCATTCATTCTGTTACTTGTGCTGGACAGGTAGATGTCGAGAAGCGAGGAGATTATATCCCGGTTAGTCTCCATGGTCTCGATGATCTGGACCGTATGATCGTAGATGTCCCTGAAGTAGGTCACGCTGTCTCTTTTGACCATTGGAAATTCATCATGTGTCAGGGCACTCACGACCTCCCTGAGAGGCCAGACCGATCGAAGGATCGTGGTTGTTTCCATTCTCAACAAATGAATAGCCTTGAGAACATCTGGTGTAGGATTGCCAACAACCCTATCTTCGAGGAGTTCAAGGTTGTCGCCAATTTTTTCAACCATGTCAAAATAACTGTCGACCACTGCATCGAGTAGCCGGTAGGTGAGGTAATCAGTGCCCATCCTCCGTATGCGCCCCCGGTATTTTCTGAGCTTTTCCCTTATGGGTTCAAAGACCACGCCACCTTCCTCCTCGAAGGAGAGCACGGCCTGTCTGGTGATGACCAAGCTAACCTGAGCCGTCATCATCCTATGACTCTTCTCATGGAAATGAAACGTCTTGACTGCTGCATAGATATAATCGACCATATCCTCGAGCTTTGGACGTTGACCGGTATTGAGAATGTCTTCTATTGTCAGGGGGTGTATCCCAAAGATTTCGCCAATCTTGGCCAGGTTGTCCGAATCAGGGAGACCACGAAAATTGATCCAGGTGACAGTAGGTGTCAGACGGTAGGCTGCCAGATCCTCGATCCGCTCTATATCCCTCTCATCAAAATATTTTTCATCATAATCAATAACCGTGATTCCAGACAGTTCTGCAGATGTTCCAGAATCAGAATCCTCTTTTTTCATCATGGCAACCTCGCGTTTTACTTGAGATAAATATTACCTTCAAGCGAGCATCCCAGTGACTACACGAACAGCACAGGGCCTAGGGTCTGGAGATGTAAACCATCTCTATGGCAACTATAGTTACAAACATATCTCTGAATAACAGGGATTGAAAAGCCTGTCAACACATATTTTGTACCAAACTGATGCCGATGCAGGCCTTGGACGTGAATTAGGCACTTGGGTCTTCACGTCAGAGATAAATGGAGAAAATGAAGTATTCTGGGAGATAAAGCCACGAAGAGTATGTTATTGTGACATGGTCTACTTTTGGCTTTAATACCCATACGATATGAAAACAGAGCTTGATGACCTGGCCATCAACGTATTAACTCTTAGCATCTGCGTCCTGTATTGAAACTGTGAGCATGTCTGTCCCCGATTTTGCCCACCTATGCTACCCCCGCTTCTGATAGCCACAATGAGCAGGCTTAATATTAATTTCCAGTATCTGGATCCTTAACGCCAATGCATACGCCCTTACTGAAGGAACGTCAAATTTACCTGTTTGGGGGTTGTATCTCTTCATGTCCAATCGGTGAATCAAGAACAGCCTGATTATCGGGTTCCAGAAAGTATAGGGGTGAATAAATGCAAAAACCGGGGAAACATCTTTCTCCCCGGTTTTATTTTATTCTGTAACGTTGGGTTACTTCGCAGGGGCGGGTGCTGGAGAGGGGCCTGGTTTTGTTTCTTCTTTCGGTGCTGGTGCTTTCTTGCCAGCCTTCTGAATAGTCACAGACTTGGCAATAGTCTTGCCGTCTTTCTCTGCGTATTTCACCAAGACCTTGTCGCCAGCTTTAGGCTCCTTCTTCATCTTGACATTAGCTACATCGAAGGTCTTCTCATCTGTTTTGCCTTTGATGGTTAGAGTCTTTGCAGCGGCATCAATGGCAACAACTTCACCTTTGTACTCATGGGCCTTCGCTTTTGCCGGCGCTTTCTTGACCACCTTCTTTGAAGGTTGAGACGTACCTGCAGTGTCTGTTGGTCCCTGTGCAAAAACCGCTGTTATCAGGGAAACACCCATAAGGACCGCCAATGTGACAATCAAAAATCTTTTCATACTGTACCTCCTTTTGTGGTAGAATAATATTATACTGTAATTTAGCATCACCTGTGCCACAGATGTAACCCTCTATAGATAAAGAAAAATAGAAAACACTGATAGTGCTGTGTACTGTCCATTAGTCGGATAAATCCGACGGAAAAGCCAGTGACATGACGGATAATTCCGATCACCGGGGACAAGAATTTCTTTCTTGATATATTTGATATATTTCTAAATATGAGCCATGGCCAATGCAAGAACGTCAATGAACAACTGTTTCATTTCACACCCTATGTGTTTCTTCCTTGCTCACACCCTGTCCACTCGAAACCCGGTACCCATCATCCTTAGAAGGAGGATCATAGACCATTTTTGTTGATATCATGGGCGTTTCTCCTCCGGGTTCGGGTCTGTTGACCAGATATCGGTCTTGTCGTAGTAAATCTCATGAATAAGATCCCTGCCATATTTCCAGCCCTCGTCAGGCAGGGTTCTTTTTCAACAGGCAGTATCAGTAATCTTCCTGCTGATTATTCAACAATCGCTTCATAAAATGTCGGCGTCGGATTTCCGTTAAACAGGGGTTGGACGCGTTTACCAGCTTCATCATGAGCAGGACTGGTGTGCATGGCCATGAATGTTTCCTGGCTCTTGTGCTCCACAATAGCTGCATAATTACCACCCTTCAACGGCTTGAGAAGTCGTCTGCTGATAAAACCCTCATGTTTTGCAAATTCCGTATTGGACCAACTGAACCATTCCCTGAACTCAGCATCTTTGCCATCCTTGATTGGTGGAAAATTAATAATAGCGATAAACATTGTGAACCTCCTTAGATATTGGTAAACGCCATTTCTAAATAGACGTAAGTTATTTTACCTCCAGTGAATATGGGTATCTGGTAAGCACAATCGGCTCCTGTTGACCAACGACCACAGTGTCCTCCACCCTGACTCCCCAACTGTCGGCGTAAAGCCCGCAATTGCCAATGGCAATTACTACATTTACAGGAAGGGGTGGCGGTTCTTTTTCGCCATGGAAAAATGCATGTCCTGGAGGCAAGGGGGATTCCTCAAAGTCAATCCCAACCCCGTGGATGGGCGGGCCAAAAATATGTTCCCCATATCCGCCATCCCGTATAATTCCATGCATTGCCTCCCCCAATTCAACCATGCCAATACCTGCTTGTGCTTTTGCAATAGATGCCTGTTGAGCCTTGAGATAGAGGTTGTATGCCACCTGCTTTTCATTTGACGGTTTTCCCACGCATACGGTTCGACAAATATCCGAGCTATACCCATTGACTATAGGGTGTATATCGATCATTACAAGGTCACCAGTTTCAAGCTTCCGGTTTGTTGGCAGCCCATGGGCAATACCGGTACGGGGGCCGGATGATACATAGGTGCGCCAGAAATCTTCCGCGCCAGCATACCGCATAGCGTATTCAGCTTCTGCAGCTATCTGGCTCTCTGTAATTCCCTGTTTTACTGCTTCTATTGCTGCCTTCATTCCAATGTCAGCAACCGCTGCTGCCTGCCTGAGGAGATCTATTTTACTTTCCTCTTTTACAAGTCTAAGGCTCGACAGAATAGGGGTGCAATCCTTTGGCATCACATCCTTAGGTTTGGCGTGAGGATGGGTTACGATGCCCATCATGGACTGGGTGAGGAAGGTAAATTCCAATCCAACTGTCCCTTCTTTGAGGTTGAAGTGTTCAAAGTAGTGTGCAATTGAATGAATCATGCCCACCTCATCCTCGAATCCGACAATGTGATGGAAAAAGGCGCCCTGTTTTACATCCTCAATATCTGTCTTGGGTACCCCCATAGCTACCTTTGCATCTGTGGTGATCATGGCATAGGCACAGAGGCGGCCGTCACCTGTGAGATACTGCATGTTTGATGGTTTTGTAAGCAGGAGAATATCACATCCCTCTGTTTTCATCATTTCTGTACATCGTTTGATCCGAGCCTGATATGTATCTTTATCCATCGATGAACCTCCGCACATAAAAGTATTTCTTTTCTTGTTGCGTTATTTAATCATCTTAATGCCTGTGTGTATTCTGAAGTCCAACGTAATGCCTCTATACCGAATCTTGATAGCTTTGCAGAGTCTCTTCCACGTAATGGGACAAAGACATGTACGCTTCTGTGTAATCTTACAACATTGTCCAGTCTGGAGTTTTTTAAGAGATAGTGCATCTTGCAGAAACTTAGCATCCCTGCCATGCTTCCCCTTTCAGTTTTTCAGGATAAATATCTCCTCTTTCCAGGTTGATTCATTATCTTATGTCATCAATTTTAGACAGAGGAAGAGGATTGTCAATGAAAGTTGAGCATGTTTCTGACAATCCGGGGAAAGGGAATCAAGATGATAATGATCTTGTTTAAGCCTCCATAATCAATGAAAGGAAACCCCTGATTATCGCCGACCTTTCATGTTTTTTCCCAGCACGACAGAGGTTTCGATCTGACGTTCCGGAATGTCCCAGTATTTGCGCAGCAATTCATCTTTGTTACCCATCAGTTCGTACCCGTGCTTCTTATAAAAATCTATTGCCCAGGTAGCGGCTTTCCAGGTGCCTACGATGAGCCACTCTGTGTCAACCTGTGTCTCTATAAAATGCAGGAGCTTTGACCCGATGCCTTTGCCCTGTTGCCCGGTTAGTACATAAGCGTGACGGATGAGAGTTGTGTCCTTGATGGGTTCCTTTGCCATGACACCCAGGAGATCAAGATCTTTCCGATATCCGTAAAAACGCATCCGCTCCATCTCTGTAAGTAACTCATTCATTGGCATGTATGGCTCGTGGTAGCAATCATTGGGGATGATACCACTGTAGCGCTTTGATCCATTATCTATGACAGTAAAAATTTCATTTGGGTTTTTAACCTCAAAAATACCTTCCTTCCAGAATCCGAAGAGGTTATAAGCGTTCTGGAAGCCTATCAACTCCATGGCTGTATCATCTTTGATAAGCTCTCTCGCTTCTTCATAGTTTTTCTTGATACCCGGTACCCCTGGAAAATCGGTTCCGAAAAGAAATTTGTGAACCAACTTCTTCATGGAGGGCCAGTAGGTCAACAGGTTTTTCGGAGGCAGTCCTGATATATCGATATAGACATTTTTGAAGCTCCTGACAAGAAGTTCTGCAATCTGGTACCAGAACCCCCTTCCGCCGTGACACAGGATAACCTTCATATCCGGAAAATCATTGATCACGTCATCAAAGGTGTAAGGGTCTGAATATCGCATCTTTGAACCACTGAGGAGACTGTTCCCCGTGTGAAACATAACAGGCAGTCCTTCTCGTTCGCACTTCTCGTAAACAGAATAAAGGGCCTGATCATTGGCAAAGAAATGCCCGTGGATTGGGTGTAGCTTCAATCCTCGTGCCCCCATTTTCAACTGCTTTTCAAATGCCCCCATAAGGACCGCGGAATGGCTGAACTCTCGTTGGGCCAACGCTGGAACTTCCGGTTGCATTGCTGCGGGGTCCCGATGGTAATTGGGATTGAGGGAGGCTATTGGTATGAGTTCAGGATGATAAGTATGGACCTCGGCTGCCCCTTCAAATGGGAGGACACCATTGGTTTCTGGAGAGTACTCCGGGATCAGGATACCACCAAATACCCCTTCATCCTTTATAACATCACCGTACTGTTGCGAAAGCCTGTTTCCGGCCTTGTCAAATATTTTGGTAACGTACGGACCTGTATCCATCCAGACGGAGCGTGCGGATTCTGTCCATTCGTACCAGTGCCCTACATGGATGTGGACATCTATGATCCTCATGTGTTGTTTATAACGTATGAAAGGAATGTTGGCAAGTATTTGCAGAGGAAAAAAGACTCGTAAAGAAAAATGATTACTACCCATAACCACATCAGAAATGAAAATGGATTGGGAATATGGTAATGTAACAACCATGCCGGGAAATATGTTTTTCATGCTTGGCGTTATTCATCGTGATAAATATGGCCCCGTTCTCCTGAAATACTGGTTGGACCGTATCCAACCCGATTCTATAACCCTGGAGTTGTCCCATTACGGGATGCGATTCCGGAGGAACTTTAGCAAAGAGTATACGAGGAGGATTGATAAGATAATTGTCAACCGCAAAGAAAAAGGCGAACCATGTAACGAAGAAGTCATGGCATCACTCCTGTCTTATGTGAGAATGCCCTACGAGTACGACGTAGTCTCTGATTATGGAACCGAACATAGCATCCCGTTCTATTTAATAGATATGGACTTTTTTTCTTTTGTGAAACTGAGAAACATAGAAGATTTGCTCAGCGAGGAGAACATCGACAGAATGTTCTCGTTTCCAGAATTACAGAACGGTAACCTGGAAATGACAACAGCACGACTTTACTTCGAAAAAGGTATTGCACTGACGAGGTACGGCAAAGAGATGTATATTCGTGACAGATACATGTCCACAAAGATTCAGGACCTGATGAAACACAGTAATAAGAAAAGGCTTGTCCACGTGTGCGGCTGGCAACATTTGCAGGACCCATCAGGTCTCTACAACGCACTGAATCCCATTAAGGTTTTTTTCCATGATAAAACTGTTTGTATTTGATCTGGGCAACGTTATTCTCCCTTTCGAACACCGGCAAATTGCAGTGAAGCTTCACGAAAAATCAACAGAAAAAGAGGCATTCACACCAGAACAACTTTTTGATGTAATGTTTGACCTCCAGAATGGTCTTATAAACCCCTATGAAGAGGGGCTGATGTCTTCTGCAGAGTTTCTTTCTAACCTTAAACGACAGTTTCGGCTGGATATAGATATGAATGCTTTCAGCAATATCTGGAACCCTATCTTCCGTGATGATCCTGAAGTCAATAAAGTGATTTTCTACCTGAAGGAAAAAAGATATCCTCTGTTTCTGCTGAGTAATACCAATGAACTCCACTTTTCCTACATAATGGAGAACTATCCTATTGTTCATTGGTTTGACGAATGGCTTCTTTCCTTTGAAGTGGGTGCAAAGAAACCAAAACAGCGTATTTACGATGCTATCTTTGAAAAAATGGATGTTAAACCGAACGAAGTATTTTATGTTGACGATATCTCAAAGTATGTGGAAACAGCACAGCAACTTGGGCTACATGGCGTGGTCTTCAGGAGTGCTGCTCAACTGTGGGATTTCATCCAGAAAAATGGTATATAAGTCAGCTGACAGCTCATGGCTCTCAGCTTAAGTAGTTATTTTGCTAGAAGCTTACAGCTTAAAGCTTGCTTCGAGGTGTTGTTGTGCTCCCGTATCCCAACATTGATCCTGTAATATTCAGAATAGGTCCATTTGCAATGCGCTGGTACGGGCTTATGTATGTCTTTGGTTTTGTATCTTCCTATCTACTCTCAGCCTATCAGCTTAAGAAGAAAGCGTTTACTTTAACAAGGGCGCAACTGGATGATCTCTATTTCTATCTGATCCTTGGCTTAATCATAGGTGCCCGCCTCGGGTATGTGATCTTCTATAACCTTAATTTCTACCTTGAAAACCCTTTGGAAGTTTTTGTATTGTGGCATGGGGGCATGTCCTTCCATGGTGGCCTGATAGGATCATTTCTTGCCGGCTATATCTTTATTAAACGAAAAAAGCTCAGGTTTTTTTCTGTTGCTGATCTTATCATTCCAACTTGTCCCCCTGGGCTCATGTTTGGCAGGATTGGGAACTTTATTAATGGCGAGCTTTTTGGAAAACCCTCTGATGTTCCGTGGTCCATGATCTTTCCACAGGGAGGAAATATTCCCCGACACCCATCCCAACTCTACGAGGCTTTTCTGGAGGGTTTTCTTCTGTTCATTATTTTATGGATATATAAGAACCATAAGAAGCGGGAAGGAGATGTTTTTGCAGCGTTTCTTGTACTCTACGGCATCTTCCGAATAATCTGCGAGATTTTTAGGGTGCCAGACCTGCCAGTTGGCTATATTCTTGGTTTCCTCAGCATGGGCCAGGCACTGAGCATTGTTATGATCATTGTCGGGCTCCTGATCAAATTTGTCTATCTACCACGAGCAGGCCAGCATATTGAGAGGCTGAGAAAGTAAGAAGTAGGGCAGCAGGAGCTGTCTATTCTATTATTTTGCACCTATAGCCTGGGTACAGTCAACTAACCAACCACTCAACCTTCTAACAGTTCCACTTCCCCTGTTTCAATATTATAGTATGCGCCTATGACTTGAACATCGCCCTTTTCTATCATTTCGATCATAATAGGCTTTGAAGACTTAATTTTGTTTACCACCAATGATACATTAGCCCGAATAGCATTGTCGACAAGATCTCCTTTCAGCTTGCGGGCTTTTTTTATGGCAGGTTGAATGGCCTTCACAATACTCCCAACATGACCGGGTGCGTCTGCACTTTTAGCTGCTGCGGTGACAGCCCCGCAATTCCCATGGCCGAGCACCACTACGAGCTTGGTGGCAAGGTGTTCAACAGCATACTCGATGCTTCCCATAGCAAGGCTATCCACGATATTGCCTGCAAGGCGAACAACAAAAAGGTCACCAAGTCCCTGGTCAAAAATGAGCTCCGGTGGGATACGGGAGTCCGAACAACCTACTATAACGGCAAAAGGTTTCTGACCTTTTGTTACTTCCTTTCTACGTTTCGCATCCTGCCTTGGGTTCTGTTGTGTGCCAGCAGCACAACGCTTGTTACCATCAAGTAATTTCTTCAGACTTTGTTTAACGTTTAAAGTCTCAGCCATTTTACCTCTCCAGTATAAGTTTTTATTAAGATAAGCTATATTACGAGATTTTGCTGCCGCCTTCAAGATATTTTTCACAAGGATGTTTTTTCGTTTTTGTATACAACTTATTTTTATATTGACAACATCTTCATACCACACTATAATTGTGAAAATATTAACAATATATTATTGACATCACATACCCTTGTGTTTAAAATAGATTGTTTAAAACAAGAAAGTTATAAGCAGTAATATCCCAACATTAAATCAGGAGGTTTAGCATGGCAGAAGTTAAGGAAGAAACCAAATATTTTTATCCCCCAAAGGAATTCGTGGAAGAGGCCTATGTGAGCAGCCGCGAAGAGTATGAAACAATGTGGAAACAGTCAGTTTATGAACCGGAAGAGTTCTGGGGAAACATTGCATCAGAACTGACCTGGTTCAAGAAATGGCTCAAGGTAAACAGGGAAGACTTCTCAAAGGGCCAGATAGAGTGGTTTATCGGCGGCAAGACCAATATTTCCTATAACTGCCTCGACGCACAGATAAAGAAAGGCAGGGGAGACAAGGTAGCTATTCTGTTCCAGGGTGAGCCTGAAGATGATGTTGTGAAACTTACTTACAAAGATATGCTTACATACGTATCCAAGTTTGCCAATGTTCTGAAAAAGAGAGGAGTGAGAAAGGGCGACAGGGTTGCCATCTATCTGCCTATGATATGGCAGCTTCCCGTTGCAATGCTCGCATGTGCAAGAATCGGTGCCATCCACACGATCGTTTTCGGTGGATTCTCTGCTGAGGCACTCCGAGACAGAATCCTCGATGCCGGCGCAAAGGTCCTTATTACAGCGAATGGCTACTGGCGTTCAGGCAAGAATGTGAGCTCAAAGGCAAATGCAGATATCGCATGCGATCTTTGTGCAAAAGAAGGCCACACTGTGGATAAAGTCATCGTAGTCAAGAGGCTTGATAAGTTTGATGTTCCCATGAAGGCCGGAAGGGACACCTGGTTTGAAGAAGAGTTAGCTGCTTCGGATATCAGCGATGTTTGTCCTGCAGAGTGGATGGATGCTGAAGATCCTCTGTTCATTCTTTATACTTCAGGTTCCACTGGCAAGCCCAAGGGCGTTCTTCACACTGTCGGTGGATATATGGTGTATGTGTACATATCATTCAAATATATCTTCGACTATAAGGAAAAAGACGTTTTCTTCTGCACAGCTGATATCGGCTGGGTAACCGGTCACTCTTACATCGTATACGGACCAATGTGTAACGGTGCAACCTCGATTGTTTTCGAGTCTGTTCCTACTTTTCCGAACCCTGACAGGTTCTGGGCAATTGTTGAGAAATTCAAAGTTAATTCCTTCTATACAGCACCTACAGCTATCCGTGCGCTCATGAAAGAAGGGGAAAAATGGCCACAGGGCAGAGATCTTTCCTCACTGCGAGTCCTCGGGTCCGTGGGCGAGCCTATCAACCCTGAAGCATGGCTGTGGTACCACAAGTATATTGGTGGAGAGAGATGCCCCATCACCGATACGTGGTGGCAGACTGAGACAGGTGGTATCCTTATTTGTGCACTTCCTGGAGCATGGCCGACAATACCCGGTTTTGCAACTCTGCCGTTCTTTGGTGTTGACGCAAGAGTACTTCAGGCGAGATCATCTGCAAAAGAGCCAGCAGTGGACTCACCGGTCAACGAGCAGGGCGAGCTCTGCATCGGCCGGTCATGGCCTGGCATGATGAGAGGTGTTTTTGGCGATCCTGAAAGATTCTATACAACCTACTTTGTCCAGCAGCCTGGTTTCTACTTCTCCGGTGACGGCGCAATCAGGAACGAAGACGGCTACTTCAGGCTCATGGGCCGTATTGACGACGTTGTTAACGTATCCGGTCACAGGATGGGAACTGCAGAAGTTGAAGCAGCCCTTAACTCCCTCACTACAGCTGTTGCAGAGTCGGCAGTTGTTGGCTTCCCGCACGAAGTGAAGGGTGAAGACCTCTATGCGTATATTATTCTGAAATCAGGCGTTGAGCCAAGTGATGCTCTGAAGAAAGAACTGGTAGCCCACGTAAGAAAGGAGATCGGTCCTATTGCATCTCCTGGCAAAATCCAGTTTGTTTCTGGTCTGCCAAAAACACGTTCCGGCAAGATCATGAGAAGGATACTGAGAAAGGTTGCCGCAGGCGCGATAGACGAGCTTGGCGATACCACGACACTTGCCGATCCAGCAATTGTTGATGAGATCGTGAAGGGCAGGCAGTAGGATTTATACTACGTAAAACAAGGGCCCCCGGGAACCCCCGGGGGTCTTTTTTTATCGCAAATAGATGATGGACCAGATAATGATCAAAAGAATATAAACAAGAACAACTCAAAAAGTTGATATTACCCTGGATTTTCTATTAGAATGTTCACCGGTGTCAGCTATCTCCTACAAACACGTTCATTCGCCCCTGTTCGGTTACAGAACTTTTGCTGGCGCAAAAGACCGTGTTTCCCCATCTATCGACGGTTTGCCCAGGATGACCAGATGTTGTGCTTTATGGAGCTGCCTATTGATGAGTTAACGCTATGTTTAGTAGCGCTATGCATTTGCAGGAAGAATGGGCTATGGTTAAAGACTACACACTCAACTCAACGAAATCCTACCACATTGGGGGTCTGAAAAGTCTCGGATGGGAACTTACCATTTGCAATGCCCTCCAACAGGAGGGAACGCCGCTGAGGAAGTTGCTTACCTGCAATGAATCTTTTGGAAGACTTCTCTATGGTTGTCTATGCACATTCCTACCCCTGTGGAATGTGACACACGTTCTTGAAGTCGGTGGAGGTTACGGCTACCTCATGAAAGACTTTCTGGAAAAAGATAGTTCGCTCAAGGCGTGTATGCTTGACATCTCACCGTTTCTTCTTAATAAACAGCGGGAAACCCTCAAGGGATTTTCAGTTGAATATCGAGAAGGTGATTTCTTGGAAGTGTTGCCAAGCGATCTTTCAGCATTCGACCTTGTCATCATGAATGAGAACCTTGGAGATTTTCCATCCCTCATAAATATTAGAACTGAAGTTTTTGACAGCAAGAATGCCAACAATGATCCTGTTCTAAAATGGGTGCAGGGGATTTTTGAAAAGTATGGTCTGGAACGGCCAGAGGGAAAAGTTTTTAATTTAAATATGGGTGCCATTGAGGCGCTTGAAAAACTTTGCTGTGCAAAAGTTCCCTACATATATATAGGAGAGCACAGTTGTGAGGCTTCTGTTTCAGGGGAAATGAGCTGGCTTTTTCAAATCAAATCAACCGGGAACCCGGAACGGATTACCCTTGCTGGTCACGACGAGTACACAATAAAATTCTCCTACCTCCAAAAAATAGCCAGTTTTCATGGTTACGAGTCTATCCGGGGCCCTTTTGCCGATTTTATACCCCTTACCCTGACAGACGAGGCTCGCTTCGCTCTGATGTACGGTGGCCACTATTCTGATGAAGCAGAGGTGATGAGCCAGTTTGTTGAAGATCTCTATAAATATGAATATCTCATACTAAAGGAAAAGGAGGAGCCAATATGAGTGGGTACCATGAACGAAACTGGGAACCCTTTCCCATGGATTCAATAAAGCGGGTTGATCGACCAACAACCGTTATACACGAAGATCAGGTTAAAAGGGTAGATGAAAGGGAGAGCGGATTCAACAGGGCGTTCAGGGGTGATTTCGGCGAACGTCTCTCTCTGGAAGTCCGCCGGTTTGTTCCCAAGCAACCGGTCTCAGGTGCTCTGCTGTGGATGACCAGCAATATGATGAGGATGGTCGATGGCCTTGTGGCAGCCAGGCATGCACCGCTACCGGAAGACCCGGCTGCCATATCCCGACACATCAAGGAGCTTGCCTATTTTCTCAGGGCTGATGCAGTTGGTATCTGCAAACTTCCCCAGTATGCAGTCTATACCCACAAGTTCCCAAAGGGAGATCCAATCGAATTGAATCATACCTATGCCATCGCTGTGCTCGTTGATCAGGACTGGAGAACAGCGAACGCATTTACCGGAAGTGATTGGATCAGTAATGCCATGAGCTTCCTGGCTTATTCAACCACAGGGTTTATCGCATGCATACTGGCAGAGTATATTCGTCGTCTGGGGTACCCTGCCCGTGCACACCATGCACGAAACTATCAGGTTGTTCTCCCCCCCATCCTTCTGTGGGCAGGGCTTGGTGAGATGGCAAGGATGGGAGACTGCGTTATTCATCCCTTCATGGGACCGCGATTCAAAGGGGCTGTGGTGACCACCGATCTTCCCCTCCTGGTTGATAAGCCGATAGATTTTGGCCTTCAGGATTTCTGTTCCAAATGTAAAAAATGCGCCCGCGAATGTCCGTCCGGCGCCATAAGTTCTGGTGACAAGGTTATGGACAAGGGTTACGAGCACTGGCCGCTCAACGCTGAGCGATGTACAAGAATGCGTGTTGGAAACAAGAGGGGGTCAGGCTGTGGTACATGTCTTAAGGTGTGTCCGTGGAACAAGCCATACACGCTCTTTCACCGGGGAGTGAACTGGACAATGCGCCATTCTGCCCTTGCTCGGAGCCTTGCAATCAAATTCGATGATCTCCTCGGATACGGGAAGCCCCACTACGAAGACAAATGGTGGTTTGACCTGGAGGAGGTGGATGGGATCATCGATGTTCCCCGTTACAGTGTCAAGGATCAAAAGGATTTCAAGCAGGACATAGATTATTAGCAAAACTGTATTTTGCATCTGGGTGAATATGGTATCAGGCATTCCGCACAAATGCGTCCATTTGCACCAGCGGCCTTGCTCGCTCGCAGCCAACGGGAAGGGGTCTGAATGGGGGACCGTACGTCGCAGTCTCCTTACACGGTGAAGTCATTAACATGATTGGAATTGACATGGAAAGGCATACAGGCTACTATGTAAAACGTTTATGAAGGGCAAAAAGGTAGCATTTTTTGATATTGACAAAACCATCTATGATGGCTATTTGATCTTTCCACTGGCCGAGTACTTCCTTAAAGAGAACGTTGTTGGTAAGGATGTTGTCCATAGTCTGTATAATGACCTGCACCTGTATCGATCACAACAGGTTGATTACGAGACAACCGTCGAGAACTTCAATATTCACTTGGCTAATGGTTTAAAACACCGCGACACTGATTCAATCCTTGCCTTAACAAAGAGCTTTCTCGAGACTGACGAAGGCAATAAGTTTTTTCCCTTTGCAGCCGATCTTATGGAATTGCTGGAACCAACATATGATATCTATTTCGTTACCGGCGAGGTTCAATGCGTCGGGAAAGCAGTTGCAGAGTACTTTGCTGTGCATGGATATGTTTCCACGGAGATGGACATTAAAGATAGTGTGTACACCGGTACCATTCGCAAATCCCTTGCAAGGAAGGAAGGGAAAAGAGATGCTATCAACCACGTCATTCACAAGTACCCCCATGAAGGTTCCCTTGCTTTCGGCGACTCAGAAGGAGATATCGAGATGCTCGATGCAGTAGCGCAGGCCTTTTGCATAAATGCAACAGAAGGTCTCAGGGAAGTTGCACTTTCCAAGGGATGGCATATCGCCAAGCCAGAAACTATTCTTGATGCAGTGAAGAAAACACTGTAATATTTTTATGACAAAATCTGTTAGAATGGGCTAGCAACTTTACCCTCACATATTGCAATCCAAACACCCACACAGAGGGCGATTTAAGGTTGTGCCCTTGTACACGGTGAGGCCAAACCCATCACTGCTGCCAGTCTATTGGGTAAGAATCCCAAGAATGCAAAGTCTGACAAATTGATAGGTTCCTTCAGCAAAACTATTGCTTCAAATACGGAACTGAGGGGTAGCGACTGCGGGCAAAAACATAGAAAATAGTCCTGCACGGGAACAATCCCTCATACATCGCTTTTTCTGACTCCTGATGTCCTCCATGCAGGTGAGATTACACTGTGGCCCTTTTTCTGGTTGACCGTTGAAGCCCAGGTGATCTTGTTCTCGCCGAACTTGTCATTGACTCTGTCCATAGCCTTCAACAGGGCATCTCTGTCTTTACGGTGTGGTTCCTCAAAGAGCGCTAATTGTTCATTCTTTCCGAAGGATGAGAGAGATACCCCAAGGAGCCGTATGCTTGTGGTCAGATGTATTCCGTCAAAGAGGGAAAGTGCTGTCCGGTAAATCTCACCGGTATCGTTGGTACAGTCGGGTATGGTTGTTTGTCTGGTGAATGTCTTGAAGTCAGCATACCTGACTGTGAGGGTAACTTTTTTTCCTTTGTATCCGTAGCGTCTTGCCCTCCTTCCCACCATCTCGCTTAGGCTGAGAAGCTGAGGCTCTATGTCTTCTCTTTTCCACAGGTCCTTTTCAAAGGTCCTGCTGTGGCCTATCGATTTCGGGTCACTGTCAGCAGGTTCCAGAGGTCGATCCAGGATACCGCTGCCCATTGCTTTGAGCTGGCTACCAAAGACACCGAATTTTTTTATAAGAAGGGAAAGGGGTGCCGCACCCAGCTCTCCGCAGGTTTTGATCCCCATGGCACGGAGTTTCTCTTCTGTGTGGGGGCCAATGCCCCACAGCTTTTTCACAGGAAGCGTTTCGAGGACAGAGGCAACCATCTCCTTTTTGATCCATTTGAGGCCATTGGGCTTTGCCAGGTCACTTGCCAGCTTGGCTATGGGGATGTTAGGGCCTATGCCTATGGTACAGTTGATGCCGAGCTCTTCCTTCACTGTCTCCTTGATAGCTCGGGCCATCTCCTCAGGGCCTCCAAAAAGGTGATGCGATCCTGTGATATCGAGGAATATCTCATCAATGGAGTAGGTTTCTCTGTCAGGGGTGAAGCGGTCGCAGATTGTTTCGAGTTTTTCACAGGTCTCGGCATACCTCCTATTGCGCCCGGTGACAAAGATGATATGTGGGCAGAGCTTCTTTGCCTCACGGGGAGTCATTCCTGTTTTTACACCATATTGTCTCGCCTCGTAAGAAGAGGTGGTGATGACCGTTCTTTCACCTACACCGGTAACTGCTATGGGCTTTCCTTTAAGATCAGGGTTGTCATGCTGCTCAACAGAGGCGAAAAAGGCATCCATGTCAACGCAAAGGAATATCCTGGACATGATTGAGTATATACTTCTTATGACGCATAGGCAAGAATTTGAGTATATTTGAGGTAATGGCTGGATCAGGAATGCACTGTTTTTTCATCCATCAATACTCACCGGTTTATCGAGGAGAACCTGAAGCTACTACACAACCCGACATTAATAAGACAACGAACAAAGCTACAAGGCAGTCTCTATCTTTGCATCCACAATGATGCATCCTTTACCCTCCTCATAGGCAATGAGGGGGTTGATATCAATGTTTACGATTTCAGGGTGGTCTATTAAAAGTTTCGATATCCTGGAAATGCAGTTGGCAATGGCCTTGAGGTCATATGGTGGATTGCCACGATACCCTCTGAGAATTGCAGATCCCTGCATATCGGTTATCATCCTGAGGGCAGTTTTTTTATTCACCGGCACCATGCGAACAGCAATGTCTTTAAACAGATCTACATAGATGCCACCCATGCCGAAGATAAGAACATGGCCGAAGGCAGGATCCAGCTTTGATCCAATGATCAGTTCAAGCCCCGTCTCAACCATTTTCTGTACCAGGTATGGACCAGGCTCCATGCTATTGAATGCATCCTTAAGGGATGAATCGGAGGCCACACGAAGCCTGACCCCGCCCTTTTCGGTTTTATGCAAAATGCCTGACAGTGCGGTTTTTAGCGCTACTGGGTATCCAAGCCTTTGTGCGGCATTCCTGCACTCTTCAAAATTCCTTGTCACCTCGTAATCGGCCACAGGTAGATCATACTGGCGGATCAATTCAAAAGCCTTTGCAGGAGACAGGAATGAGGTCTTTGTATGAGGCGAAACGTTTGTCGTCATGAGGTACTTCCTTCGTTTTACAGTAGAAGCCCTCAGAGTGGCTGCTGCCCGCCTGAAATGGCTTCGAGACCTGGCAAGCGCCTTCACTGCCTGGTCTGCCTCTGAAAAAACAGGAAAGCTTGCCCCATCTTTCATATTGAACCATTGCTCCTTTTCAGAGAGCATGCAGAATACCACTGGTTTTGGTTGTACCCTTGTAATGGCATTGATTTTTTGAATTAAGGCCAGTGTTGCGTCGCCATCCGTTTGAAGGTCGTAAGAGTGAATGAAGAGTACCCCGTCCACACCGTTCTCTTTCAGGGTTTTTTCCAGTATGGTGTAATGGAAGTTAATATCGAAGATGTCACCAAGATCAACAGGGTTGGTTGCTCTGATTACATCAACCCTCTTTTTTTGTCCCACGAGGTCGAAAATGTCTTGGGAAAGGTGTGCCAACCTGAAACCGTGGCGGTATACAGCATCAGCTGCCATGACCGCGTGTCCTCCGGACCGTGCTATCACTGCAAGCCTTTGACCTCTCATGAGTGGCAGGGAAAAGATTTTGATGGTACTGATCATTTCATCGAGTGTGCGGACCCTGTGGATTCCTGCCTGGCAAAGGATGTTGTCTGCAATAAGATCATCACCAGCAAGGGAGGCGGTGTGAAATTGCGCAATTTGAGAACTACCGGAACTTTCATTGGCCTTGAGGAGGATGACTGGTTTATTGGTAGAAGTTGCAAGGCGAAAAAGGCGCCTTCCGTCTTTAATGTCTTCCAGGTAGAGGCCGATGGTTTTTGTTGCGGGATCAGAAGCAAAGTACTCGAGGAAATCGCACTCGTCCAGCATCAGCTTGTTGCCAGCACTAACGAGTTTGTTGATTCCAAGGTTGTCACAGGACAAAAGGAGGAGTATGTCGTGCAAGAGACCTCCGCTCTGGGAGATAAGCGAGATGCCCCCCTTCTGTAAAAATGTCTCGTGAAAACGAACAAATGGTAAAACCAGGCCATTTTCCAGATTCACGGTGCCGAGGCAGTTTGGTCCTAGGATTCTAATGCCCCATTGTTTTGCTATGGCGAGAACCTCCTTCTCCAATGCTTCTTTTTCCTTTCCAAACTCAGAGAAACCCCCTGACTCAATGATTACATGCCGGACGCCTTTTTTGCCGCATTCTTCAAGTTTGCCAGGGATGCCTTTGGCGGGTATTATAAAAATAGCAAGTTCTGGAATGCCGGGAACCTCTGCAATGCCTTTCAAGATAGTTTTTCCCCTCACCGACCCGCCTTTCTCTCCAATCAGATAAACATCCCCTTTGAAAGAAAAACGCTCCAGATTTTCCAATATTCCAATCCCTAAATTACCAGGCGAAGAAGATATGCCAAATATGGCAATACTTTTTGGAAAGAAAAACTCATTCATAAATGCTTCCCCTTCAATTTTAAATGTTCTATGCAACTTATGCAGGTAAGGCGATTGTATCACAAAAATTTTGGATAGATTATAAGAAATTTGCTTAGGAATCTTTTGTGCAATAAAAAAAGGCAAACCCCATTGAAGTCTGCCCCTTTTTACCTTCTTTATCGATTATGGTTTCTATTTTTTTGGCGGTTTCAGGAGAATAAGAGCAATAATGATCCCAAGGATTGCCATGCCCGCCGTAGGATAGAACGCTATTGTGTAGCTTCCAAAGGCGTCCTTGGCGCTTCCGGAAATGATGCCCCCGATGATTGCACCGAGACCGTATGAGCTAAACACAACACCATATTTCTGTGCATATCCCTCAAGACCAAAGAAACCTGCTGTTGCTGCCGGGCCTATTGCAAGCCAGCCTCCGAGACAGAGCCAGAATATGCAAAAGGCGACTGCATACAGACCAACGGATCCCTGACCGGCTGCAAGCATCAAGGCTGAGGCGACAAAAATGAGAACGAATGACAGGATTGCAGACCACTTGGGGGTTATTTTATCTGTAAGGGCACCAAAGATTGGGCGGCCGATACCGTTGAAAACAGCAAATATCATAACCAGTGTTGCGGCTGCACCTTTTTCAAGGCCTATAACCTCTCTTCCCACTGCAGCAGATATGCCGATTGCCATGAGACCGGCTGTGGCACCGAGAATATAACAAAGCCAAAGTCCGTAAAAACTTCCTGTTTTCATCATTTGCCCTGCTGTAAACGATGATGCTGCTCCGCCGGTGGCTGTTGTTGGAGGGTTCCATCCGGCTGGTTTATATCCTGCAGGGGGGAATTTCATGGGCATTGAAAGGATAATAGTTATAAAGAAAAACGCGATACCCAATACTCCAAACGCTCCGAGAGGCCCACATTTGCCTATGAGGGCAGAAGCTATTGGGGCAGTTGCTATGGCTGACCCGCCAAAACCGGCCAATGCTAGGCCAACAGCGAGACCTTTTTTATCGGGAAACCAGCGGGTTGCAACTGAGACAGGTCCGCCATAGACGATGCCAACACCAGCACCGCCGATTATTCCATAGGTGAGTACTACCATCCAGATGCTGGAAGCGAAGTATGTGAGCATCCATCCGATACCGACAATGGCGCCGCCCACCATCATGACTTTCCTGGGGCCGAGTTTGTCGATGAATTTACCTGCCACGAAGGTGAAAAGGGCGAACATGGCAAGAAAGATCATGTATGGTAAACCGCCCTGCGTGGCACTTATGTTGAATAGTTCTTCCAGTGGTTTTTTGAATACACTGTAAGCGTAAACAGCACCTAGGCAGAAATTGACAACCATGCCCAGAATGACAAAGATCCATCTTCCTGCACTTGCAGACATTCCAAAAACTTTTGAATCATCGGACATAATATGAATACCTCCTCTATTCTATAGTGAACCTAATATTCCTAAAAGGGCTAAGATGTATTTGGATGTGACTGAAAATTATTATACTCTTGAAGATGATGTCAAGGTTTTTCTGATATCTATTCCGAAAGAGAACAGAAGCTTTCTTTGGTAGCTATTTATTTTTAATGAGATTTTTCAATACAGCAATCTTTTTGCAGTTCTTATCTCAAAACTAAAACAAAAAACTAAAGAAACGTGGAACTCCATAGAGGCTGATCGATTCTCAATGGTCTATAATTGTTGTCTAAAACTCCGTCGACAAGACCTGCTTAAAAATTGAAAAATCTCTTGACATCATAAGGGAAATCGTTTAATATACCGAAGTTTTTCCGCAGTATTCGTATCCCTTAAAAATCTAAGGGATTATTTTTTTGGAGGTAACAAAGAATGCCTACTATTAACCAATTAGTAAGGCTCGGGAGAGAAGTAGTCAAAAAGAAGAGTTCATCGCCTGCTCTTTTGAACTGCCCACAAAAGAGGGGAGTTTGCGTGAGAGTGTATACTACAACTCCTAAGAAGCCAAACTCGGCTCTGAGGAAAGTTGCCCGTGTAAGACTGACGAACGGTATTGAGGTGACAACATACATTCCGGGAATTGGCCACAATCTTCAGGAGCACTCTGTGGTTCTCATCAGGGGCGGCAGGGTGAAAGACCTTCCAGGTGTTCGGTATCACATCATCAGGGGCTCACTTGACGCGAGCGGTGTTGCCAACAGGAAGAAAAGCAGATCAAAATACGGCGCAAAGAAGCCCAAACAGTAAGGATAGCATTCAAGGAGCAACGATATGCCGAGAAAGGGACATGTTTCAAAAAGAGAAAAATTGCCTGATCCAAAATATAATGATCTGGTCGTGGCAAGGCTTATTAACCGTGTTATGCTCGATGGCAAGAAAAGCACAGCCAGCAGGATTGTCTACGAGGCATTCGATCTCATTGAGAACAAACTGAAAGAAGAAGCCTTGAAGGTGTTTCACAGGGCTATGGATAATATAAAACCTGAATTAGAAGTGAAAGCGCGGAGGGTTGGAGGTGCAACATATCAGGTCCCTGTAGAGGTAAGGCTCAACAGGAAGCTTTCTTTAGCCATCCGGTGGATCATGAGGTATGCCAAGGAAAGGTCAGAAAGAACAATGACTGAGAAGCTTGCAGGGGAGATTATTGACGCATATAACAACAAGGGTGGTTCTGTAAAGAAGCGCGAAGATACCCACAAAATGGCTGAAGCAAACAAGGCTTTTGCCCACTACAGATGGTAACACTTTCATGAATCAAATTGTAAGGAACGTCGGGATTATGGCCCACATTGATGCGGGCAAGACAACAACTACAGAAAGGATGTTGTTCTACACCGGCGTCAATAACAGAATAGGGGAAGTCGATGATGGCAACGCCACCATGGACTGGATGGAGCAAGAGAAGGAGCGGGGTATCACCATTACTGCTGCTGCAACAACCTGTTCCTGGAAAGGACACAGAATCAACATCATCGATACTCCGGGTCATATCGATTTTACGGTTGAAGTCGGAAGATCTCTCCGTGTTCTGGATGGTGCTGTAGCACTTTTTTCTGGTGTTGAAGGGGTAGAACCCCAGTCAGAGACAGTATGGCGTCAGGCTGACCGTTACAGGGTTCCCAGGATAGCCTTTGTGAACAAGATGGACAGACCTGCTGCCGATTTTCACAGGTGTGTACGGATGATCAAGGATATCCTCAAGGCAAATCCGCTGATCCTCCAAATTCCTGTGAAAGATGGAGATGAACTCCTTGGCAATGTCGACATTATAACGCAAAGGGCAACCTATTATGACAATGCAACAAGGGGTATCGAGTACACTGTTAAAGACATTCCTGCCCACCTGAAAGACGAGGCCCTTGTGTTGAGGGAACGTCTCATGGAATCCCTCGCCGAGATAGATGACGGTTTTATGACTGCTTACCTTGATGGTGCTCTTATAGAAGAAACTGAAATCAAGCGGATTATCAGGAAAGGTACCTTGAGCGGCGCTATTCTTCCGGTTTTGTGTGGAAGCTCGTTCAAAAACAAGGGTGTTCAGCCGCTCCTCGATGCAATTGTAGATTATCTCCCGTCCCCTGCAGATGTATCTCCTTATGAATACTGGACCATAGAGGGGGAAGAGGGATATTTGAAAGGCACCCCTGATGAACCTTTCAGCGGTCTTGTGTTCAAGATAATGAATGACCCGTTTGTGGGCCAGCTGAGCTACATGAGGATATACTCGGGCGAACTGAAAACCGGAGAAACAGTACTTAACAACTCCAAAGGAAGGACAGAGAGAATCGGTCGAATTATCCGGCTCCATGCGAATAAACGGGAAGAAGTTAAGAAAATACAGGCGGGTGATATCTGTGCTATCGTTGGCCTCAAAGGAGCATCAACCGGTGACACCCTTACTGGCCAGGACTTTGAAATCCTCTTTGAGACGATAGAGGTTCCTGCACCGGTCGTATCCATTGCTATTGCTCCGAAGAAAAAGGACGACCTTAAGAAGATGTGGCTTGTTTTTAACCGCTACACCGTTGAAGACCCATCGCTCAATGTCAAGCTCGACAGCGACACAGGAGAGGTCATACTCTCCGGCATGGGCGAACTTCATCTGGATATCATCATGGATCGTGCTAGGAGAGAACATAACCTCGATATGCTGTCCTCTCCTCCCCAGGTAGCGTACCGGGAAACCATTACAAAATCAGTGACAGGCATAGGAAAATATATAAAACAGTCGGGTGGTAAGGGCCAGTATGGCCACGTGGTGCTCCATGTATCTCCCATTGAAGGTGCTGATTTTGTATTCGAAAACAAGATTGTTGGGGGCGTCATCCCAAGGGAATATATTTCCAGCGTCGAAGCCGGGGTAAAGGAGAGAATGGAAAAGGGCGTTCTATTTGGATACCCGCTGGTCAACATTAAAGTGGAACTGATAGATGGCTCATACCACGAAGTAGACTCCTCTGAACTTGCATTCAAACTTGCCGGTTCTCTTGGTCTGAAAGATGGCGTGACAAAGGCCAACCCGGTTATTCTCGAGCCCATTATGAAGGTCGATATCAATGTGCCTGGCGACTGCCTTGGCCCTGTTATCGGTGACCTTTCTTCACGGAGAGGGAGAATAGCCGAACTTGGCGACAGGAATGACTTCAAATACATTGTGGCCCATATCCCGCTGGACGAGATGTTTGGTTATACAACCCATCTCCGGTCAGCTACCCAGGGCCGGGGTTATTATACTATGGAGTTTTTCCACTACACCCCTGTACCCCAGCATATCCTTGAGAATTTAATGAAAAATAGAGAAAAAACAGTAACGGAGGCTCTATATGGCTAAGAAGAAGTTTGAAAGAAAGAAACCCCATGTCAACATAGGAACCATAGGACACATAGATCACGGGAAGACCACCCTGACCTCTGCGATTACCCGGTGTCTGGCGAATAAGGGTATGGCGGACTGGATCCCCTTCGACCAGATCGACAAGGCTCCGGAGGAAAAGGAACGGGGCATCACCATTGCGACCTCTCACGTGGAGTATGAGACGGACAACCGCCACTATGCCCATGTGGACTGCCCTGGTCATGCCGACTACATCAAGAACATGATCACCGGTGCTGCCCAGATGGATGGAGCCATCCTGGTGGTTGGTGCCAATGACGGCCCCATGCCCCAGACCAGAGAGCATATCCTGTTAGCCCGTCAGGTAGGTGTCCCCAGCATCGTGGTCTTTCTCAACAAAGTAGACATGGTGGATGACCCTGAACTTATCGAGCTGGTTGAGCTGGAACTCCGTGAGCTTCTTACCCAGTATGAATTCCCCGGTGACAAGATCCCCATTATCAAGGGGTCTGCATTAAAGGCCTTAGAGCACGGATGCGGCAGCCCTGACTGTCCTGACTGCAAGGCCATCTTTGAGCTCATGGCTGCTGTTGACGCCTATGTCCCCGAGCCGGTCCGTGATACAGACAAGACCTTCCTCATGCCTGTGGAAGACGTCTTCTCCATCTCCGGACGCGGTACAGTTGTCACCGGTCGTGTAGAGAGAGGAGTGATCAAACCTGGAGAGGAAGTAGAGATTATCGGCTTCCGTCCCACAGTCAAGACTGTTGCCACCTCAGTAGAGATGTTCCGCAAGATCTTGGATCAGGGCCAGGCAGGCGACAACGTGGGAGTCCTGCTCCGCGGTGTGAAGAAAGACGAAGTAGAGAGGGGACAGGTACTTGCCAAACCCGGCTCCATTACCCCCCATACCAAGTTTAAGGGAGAAGCCTATATCTTAACCAAGGAAGAGGGTGGACGGCATACCCCGTTCTTCTCCGGCTATCGTCCCCAGTTCTATATCAGAACCACTGACGTAACCGGTGTCACCAAGCTCCCCGAAGGCGTTGAGATGGTTATGCCCGGAGACAATGTTACCATTACCATCGAACTCGTCTCCCCCATCGCCCTGGAAAAAGAGCTCCGCTTTGCCATCAGGGAAGGCGGCAAGACCGTAGGTGCCGGGGTATGCACCGAGATCATAGAATAGAGGGGATGGAAGATGAGGCAGCTTGTAACGCTTGCATGCACAGAGTGCAAGAACAGAAATTATACAACAACAAAAAACAAACAAAAAACACCAGGCAGACTTGAAATAAAGAAGTTCTGCAGATTTTGCAAGAGGCATACCCCGCATAGAGAGACAAAATAAAAGGCCAGTAGCTCTAACGGATAGAGCACCGGACTCCAAATCCGGGTGTTGGGGGTTCGAATCCCTCCTGGCCTGAAAAATATGGAGATGCCATGGATGTCAAAGAGAAGATTGAGGTTGTAAAGGCATATTTCAGAGAAGTGTATCTAGAAGGGAAAAGAATCACATGGCCTTCAAGAAAAGACGCCCTGAAGGGCACCTATATTGTGTTAATAACTGTTTTTATATCAGCCATATTTCTTGGTATTGTTGATGTGGGGTTGGCTCGACTGATTCAGGCAATTTTAAGAGGATAATCAGGCAAAATAAAGAGATAATCAGATGGAAAAGAAATGGTATGTGGTCCACACGTATTCTGGCTATGAACAGAAAGTCAAAGAGAACCTCGAAGAAAACATCAAAAACGTCAAGATGGAAGAGTTTTTCGGGGATATAATTGTACCATCTGAAATCATTATGGAAAAAGTGAAGGGGCAGGTAAAAAAATCACAGCGTACTGTGTTCCCAGGTTACATTATAGTGAATATGGTCATGAACAACGATACATGGTATCTGGTCCGGAATACGCCAAAGGTTACCGGCTTTGTAGGATATGATAAGATGAACCCGCCACCTCTGCCAGACCACGAAGTGGATGAGATCATTTACGCAATCCAGGAAGGGAAGGGAAAGATAAAACCCAAGATCAGGTTCGAAAAAGGTGATGGTGTTAAGGTTACCGAAGGGCCATTCGCTAACTTCACGGGTAATGTGGAAGAGATAAAGCCCGAGAAGGGCAAGGTAAAGGTTCTGCTCAATATCTTTGGGAGAACAACGCCAGTTGAACTTGATTTCATTCAGATAGAAAAAATCTAAAGGAGTTAGAAAATGGCAAAAAAAGTCGTTGCTTTGGTCAAATTGCAATTGCAAGCAGGTCAGGCAACTCCATCACCTCCAGTGGGACCGGCCTTAGGCCAGCACGGGGTAAATATCATGGAATTCTGCAAAGCTTACAACGAAAAGACAAAAACTCAAGAAGGAACAGTGATCCCGGTGTTGATCACGATTTTTTCCGATAGAACTTTTACCTTTGTTACGAAGACACCGCCTGCTGCCTTTCTTATCAAACGAGCCGCAAAACTTGCAAAAGGTTCTAACAACCCAAAAAAGGAGATGATAGGAAGTATTACGAAGTCACAGGTTAAAGAGATAGCCCAGCTCAAGATGGTAGACCTCAATGCAAAAAATATCGAGGGGGCTATGAAAATAATTGAGGGCTCAGTCAGAAGCATGGGCCTTGAGGTTGTGGAAGGATAAAAAAGCTTTCAGCACAGCCCACAGCTTTCAGCAACAAAGATCCATGATTTACTGCTGGTAGCTGACAGAGTTGTACTGCTGATGGCCAATATGTTTTTATAGAAGGAGCACACATGGCAAAAATAGCAAAGAAATACGCTGAAGCAATAAAAAAGGTCGACCGCGAAAAGAGATATGATATGGAGGAAGCCCTGGATCTTCTTCCCCAGATGACCTATGCAAAATTTGATGAGACTGTAGAAATCGCACTGCGGCTTGGTGTTGATCCACGACATTCCGATCAGATGGTCAGAGGGAGTGTTGCCCTTCCAAACGGATTAGGTAAAAAGGTTAGAGTGCTTGTTTTTGCCAAGGGGCAGAAAGAAAAAGAGGCTGAAGAAGCTGGTGCAGATTTCTTTGGAGCTGAGGAGCTTATCGAGAAAATACAAAAAGGCTGGCTGGACTTTGATAAGGCAATTGCGACACCTGATATGATGGCAATGGTGAGCAAACTCGGTAAAGTGCTAGGTCCTCGAGGGCTTATGCCTAACCCGAAAGTTGGAACAGTCACATTTGATGTAGCAAAGACCGTAAAAGAGATGAAGGCAGGGAGGGTAGAGTTTAGAGTCGATAAGGCTGGTAACCTCCATATCCCTGTTGGTAAAATAAGCTTTGGAAAAGAAAAAATCCTTGAAAATGTTAACTCACTCCTCGATGCAATCGTACGATTGAAACCACCTTCGAGCAAAGGGACGTATGTGAAAGGCATCGCCATTTGCACAACCATGAGCCCGGGTATAAAAATTGACCCAGCATATGTTAGAAATTTGAGCAGATAGGGAATAAGTCAGAGAAAGTAGGTGTTCCGAAAAACGGGATTAAACGAATACGGCCTACCGAGATTTATTACAGCGTCGCTTTCCTGACTTTCCATATAAATTTTTCAGAAAGGAGGGATGAAAACCATTGGAACGACAAAAGAAGGAAAAGATAGTTGAGGAATTGAAGGCAAAACTTGCCAGTCTCAATGCCATGTTTCTTGCTGAGTACAGCGGGACAAACATGAGTCAGATGACAAAACTGAGAAGGGAGCTCAGCAATGTTGATGTAGAATTCAACGTTGTGAAAAATACGCTCCTTAAGATTGCGTCAGGAGGGACAAAGGCTGAGGTATTGCAGGATAAGTTCAAAGGGCCCAATGCCATTATCTGCATCAATAAGGATCCTTCAAGTGCAGCTAAGGTTTTATCCGGTCTTGCTAAGGATATACCAAACCTGAAACTGAAAGGGGGATTTCTTGGCACCAGGGTCATAACATCGGAAGAAATTCTGAAACTTGCCACGATTCCATCAAAAGATGTACTGGTTGGCAAATTCCTTGGCTTGTTGCAAGGTATGCCACAAAGATTCCTTTATGTGCTTTCAGGTAATATGAACAAACTAATGATGACGCTGAATGCAATCAAAATTCAAAAAGAACAAGGGTAAAGGAGGTAATACATGAGCGTTACAAAAGAAGATGTAATTCAATTTATAGAGAACATGACAGTTCTTGAACTATCTGATTTTATAAAGGATTTAGAGGAGAAATTTGGAGTTACTGCAGCAATGCCTGTTATGGCTGCGGGCGCTGCTCCGGCAGCCGCGGGCGCTGCTCCGGTAGTTGAAGCAGCGGAAGAGAAAACCGAGTTTGACGTAATCCTTACTGGCTATGAGGCAGACAAAAAAATCCAGGTCATTAAAGTTGTAAGAGCTATAACAAGTCTTGGCTTGAAAGAAGCAAAAGACCTTGTAGAGGGCGTGCCAAAACCTGTTAAAGAGGGAGTTTCGAAAGACGAAGCAGCAAACATCAAGAAACAACTCGAAGAAGTGAGCGGCCAGGTCAAAGTAGAGTAAACATGATGGTACAAGGGTTCGACGGAAAGGGTCAAACTATGTCTGACTCGACAGACTCCCGAACCCTTGACCTCTTGAACCCCGAATAATATGAGGTGAAAAACAATATGAGGGAAACCTTCAATAACAAGATTTTCAGGAAGAATTACGGCAAGATCAAGGAGATTCTTGATATCCCTAACCTCATTGAAATCCAACTTGATTCATATATTAACTTTCTCCAGAGAGATATTGCCCCAGAAAAAAGAGAGAACATTGGTTTACAGGCGGTTTTCAAAAGTGTATTTCCCATTAAAGACTCACATGACACAACGTCTCTTGAATTTGTCAAATACGAAATGGGTGATCCAAAAAATTCCGAGGAAGAGTGCCTTTTCAGAGGTCTAACCTTTGCCGCACCGATGAAAGTTACCATCAGACTCGTTGTTTGGAATATCGATTCCATAACAAAAACCAAGGATATACGGGCTGTTAAGGAACAGGATGTGTATTTTGGCGAGATTCCACTTATGACTGAAAGGGGAACTTTTATCATCAATGGCACAGAAAGGGTCATTGTTAGCCAGCTTCATAGATCGCCAGGAGTTTACTTTGATGCTGATCAGGCCAAATCTACCACAAGCGGGACACTTGCCTATACAGCTCGAATTATTCCATACAGAGGTTCATGGCTTGATTTTGAGTTTGACAGCAAGGAACTTGTGTATGTTCGCATAGATAAGAAGAAGAAAATTCCAGTAACCCTCCTTCTGAAAGCATTGGGTTATACGGAGAAAGAGATACTGGACTATTTTTACCAAAAAGAAAAAGTCATCATAAAAGAAGGCAAGCTCTACAAGGAGACCCCCCTTGCCCTCCTTATCGGTCAAAAAGCACACCACGATATTCTCAATCCCAAAACCGATGAGGTTCTCATCAAAAAACACAAAAAGATAAGCAGGGCGGACGTCAAAAAGATGGAGGCAGCCAACATCAAAGAAATACCTGTAGAAGAAGATGACATAATTGGCAGGGTTACATCCTCCGAGATTATTGATCCAAAGACAAAAGAAGCCTTGATTCCCATTAATAAGCTGATAACGAAGGAGGATCTTGAAACGATTGCCAAGAAGAAGGTGAAAACCTTCGAAGTGCTCTTTATAGACAATCTCAACGTCAGCCCTTCATTGAGGAATACCCTTGAAACTGATAAGGTGAATACGAAAGAAGACGCCCTCCTCGAAATATACCGTAAACTTCGGCCGGGTGATCCGCCAACCATTGAATTTGCCGAAGCACTTATCCACAACATGTTTTTCAGCCCGGAACGCTATGATCTTTCAAGGGTGGGCAGGCTTAAAATAAATCACCGGTTGTCGCTCGATATACCCCTTGATGTTTCCACATTGAGGAGAGATGATATCATTGAGGTTGTGAAACACCTCCTGGAACTCAAAGACGGGAGGGGAGCGGGAGATGACATAGATCACCTGGGCAACAGAAGGGTAAGGACAGTGGGGGAACTTCTGGAAAATCAGTTCAGAATGGGTCTTGTGCGTATGGAAAAGGCCATTAAGGAAAGGCTGACATTCCCCGAGATGGAGACCCTCATGCCCCATGACCTTGTCAATCCGAAGCCGGTGGCAACGGCTGTGAAGGATTTCTTTGCATCAAGCCAGCTTTCACAGTTTATGGATCAGACAAACCCCTTGAGCGAAATTACCCACAAGAGACGGTTGAGCGCCCTTGGACCTGGCGGCCTCACGAGAGAAAGAGCTGGTTTTGAGGTAAGGGACGTACATCCCACCCACTACGGGAGGATATGCCCGATTGAGACCCCGGAAGGACCCAACATCGGACTCATCGCTTCTCTTTCAACATATGCAAAAGTGAATGAATACGGTTTTATTGAATCGCCTTACCGGAAAGTTGAGAAAGGGATGGTTACTGATGAGGTGCAATACCTGAGTGCCCTCGAAGAAGAACAGTTCTTTATAGCCCAAGCCAATAGCCCTGTTGATGAACATGGGAAATTCAAGGAACCGCTCGTATCAGCACAGAAAGGGGGAGGCTTCTACCTCATCGGTCCAGACCAGGTAGATTACATGGACGTTTCTCCGAAGCAGCTTGTAAGTGCATCTGCATCTCTAATACCATTCCTTGAGCATGATGATGCCAACAGAGCCCTTATGGGTTCGAACATGCAGAGGCAGGCTGTCCCGTTGATCATTACAGAGGCACCCATTATTGGAACAGGGATGGAAAAGGTTGTGGGAAGAGACTCCAGGGTTACTATTACCGCTAAGCATAGCGGAGTCATCAAGAGCGTTGATGCCAACAGGATTATCCTTAAATTCGAGGAAAAAAGCAAACATGACGAGCCGGTAACGAAGATTGACGTCCACAATCTGCTTAAGTTCAGAAGGTCGAATCAGGATACGTGTATTAACCAGAGGGTAATCGTAAAGGAAGGGGACTTTGTTAAAAAAGGCGATGTCCTTGCAGATGGTCCTTCAACAGACAGGGGTGAGCTTGCTCTTGGCAAGAATGTCCTGGTGGCTTTTATGCCATGGCGTGGTTACAACTATGAGGATTCAGTCCTTATCAATGAAAGGCTTGTCAAAGAAGATGTGTTTACATCTATCCACATTGAAGAACTGGAGTGTGTGGTTCGTGACACAAAGCTGGGTAAGGAAGAGGTAACGAGAGATATCCCCAATGTGGGAGATGAGACGCTGAAAGATCTTGATGAAAGCGGAATTATAAGGATCGGAGCCACAGTCAAGCCAAATGATATCCTTGTGGGAAAAGTTACGCCAAAAGGTGAAACACAATTAACACCTGAGGAAAAATTGCTTCGCGCCATTTTTGGTGAAAAGGCCGGTGATGTGAAAGATACATCCCTACGGGTTCCCCACGGTATAGAAGGAATTGTGACCGATGTGAAGGTATTATCGAGAAGGGGCATTGATAAGGATGACCGGAGCAGGGATATAGAGGACAAAGAGGTTTCCAATGTCCTCAAGGATCAGGAGGATCAGGTAAAGATAATACTTGAAAGCACGAGAGAGAAGTTGAACAGTCTTTTTCTTGGAAAGACAGCCACTGCAGATATCAAAGATGGCCGTGGAAGGACTGCCATAAAGAAGGGTGACATATTTACCAAGGAAAAAATTGATCATATCAGCATTGATAAGCTGCAGGATGTCGATTTCAACGACAATGAGCTTGAAGCAAAAATATCAAAAATCCTGGATAGCAAAGAAAACCAGATTGAGATCATCAAACTCTATTACGAAGATAAGATCAACAAAATAAAGAAAGGGGATGAACTTCCTCCTGGAGTCATAAAGACAATCAAGGTCTATGTTGCCATGAAAAGAAAGGTTGCGGTAGGCGACAAGATATCGGGCCGCCACGGGAACAAAGGAATTGTGTCGGTAATACTCCCAGAAGAAGATATGCCCTTCATGGAAGATGGTACACCTATCGATATTGTGCTGAATCCTCTTGGAGTTCCATCGAGAATGAATGCCGGCCAGATTCTGGAAACACATCTTGGCTGGGCAGCAAAAGAGCTTGGAAAGCGAATCGGCGACCTGGTAGACGGCTATTATAGAGCAAGCTGTGCTTCTGATGCAATTAAAGCCTATTTGAAAAAGATATTTAACCGTGGCGAACTGAAAAGCTTTATCGATAAATTGAGCGAAGAAGAGGTTGTTGCCCTTGCAAATACTATGAGAGAAGGAATTCGCATAGCTGTTCCTGTCTTTGATGGCGCCAAAGAAAATGAGATCAAGGATCTTTTCAAGATGGCAGGTCTGGCTGATAGCAGGCAGACAATCCTTTACGACGGAAGGACAGGAGAGCCATTTCACCACAAGATAACAGTCGGTTATATGTATTTCCTCAAGCTGCACCACCTTGTGGATGATAAAATCCACGCAAGGTCCATAGGGCCCTATTCTCTTGTCACCCAGCAGCCTCTGGGGGGCAAGGCACAGTTTGGCGGTCAGAGACTTGGGGAAATGGAAGTATGGGCGCTTGAGGGGTATGGTGCTGCGTACTCACTCCAGGAGTTTCTCACTATTAAATCGGATGATGTGAACGGAAGGATAAGGGCTTATGAAGCGATCGTAAAGGGAGAGGATGTTCTTGAGCCAAGTCTCCCTGAGTCATTCAATGTTTTGGTAAAAGAGTTGCAGAGCTTATGCATAAATGTGGATCTGGTGAAAGAAGAATAATGTAACCTTTTAACGAAGGAGGCAGTAAATTGGAAGATTATTTTAAGGTTTACGACAAACAGAAGGATCCGTTGAGTTACACGGCCATCAAAATATCACTCGCTTCCCCCGAACTGATAGAGAAGTGGTCATATGGGGAAGTGAAGAAACCGGAAACTATCAATTATAGGACCTTTAAACCTGAAAGGGATGGCCTTTTCTGCGCCAAGATCTTTGGTCCTGTGAAGGACTACGAATGCATATGCGGCAAATATAAAAGGATGAAGCACCGGGGCATCATTTGCGAGAAGTGCGGTGTTGAAGTAATCCAGTCAAAGGTGAGGAGAGAGCGGATGGGCCATATTAAGCTTGCCTGTCCTGTTGCCCATATCTGGTTTCTGAAAAGCATGCCCAGCAAGATTGGAACCTTGCTTGAACTTACCATTAAAGAAGTTGAACGGGTGCTCTACTTTGAAATGTATATTGTTATTGAGCCGGCATCATCACCATACGACTTTTGCGAACTCATATCCGAGGAAAAGTATCTTGAAGCAATGGAGAAATACGGGCCTGATTTTGTCGCCGGCATCGGTGCCGAGGCGATGAGGGAGTGCCTGAAAAAAATAGATGTTGACACGCTGACGAAACAGCTCAGAGACGAAATGAGGGAAACATCAAGCGATGCGAAGAAGAAAAAGCTCGCCCGGCGCTTGCGCGTGGTGGATGCATTTAAAGTTTCAGGTGTAAAACCGGAATGGATGATTCTCGATATAATCCCAGTTCTTCCACCCGAGCTCCGTCCCCTTGTCCCCCTGGATGGTGGAAGGTTTGCCACATCTGATCTCAATGACCTCTACAGGAGGGTTATTAACAGGAATAACAGACTAAAAAGGCTTATGGAGCTTAATGCGCCTGAGATCATTATAAGGAATGAGAAAAGAATGCTCCAGGAGGCAGTGGATGCTCTTTTTGACAATTCTAAGCGGGGACGGGTAGTTACCGGTACCAGTAAAAGACCCCTCAAATCGCTGAGTGATATGCTTCGGGGTAAACAGGGCAGGTTCAGACAGAATCTTCTTGGGAAAAGGGTCGACTATTCCGGGAGATCTGTCATCGTAGTGGGGCCGGAACTGAGACTCCACCAGTGCGGGCTTCCTAAATATATGGCCCTGGAGCTTTTCAAGCCCTTTGTCTATAACAGGCTTATCAAAAAAGGCTTTGCAACTACCATTAAAAATGCAAAAAAGATTGTGGAAAAAGAGCGGCCGGAGGTATGGGACGTTCTTGACGAGGTTATTAAGGAACACCCTGTTCTCTTGAACAGGGCTCCCACACTGCACCGCCTTGGCATCCAGGCCTTTGAGCCCCATCTCATTGACGGGAAGGCCATCCAGCTCCATCCTCTTGTTTGCCCGGCTTATAACGCAGACTTCGATGGAGACCAGATGGCGGTTCATATACCGCTCTCGGTTGAGGCACAGACCGAGGCACGGGTGCTGATGATGTCCACAAACAACATTCTGTCGCCTGCAAACGGTAGGCCCATCATTGTACCCACGCAAGACATCGTTCTTGGCCTATACTACCTAACTATAGAGAGAAAATGCAGAAAGGGTGAAGGTAAAGTGTTTGCAGACCCTGAGGAAGTGAGGATTGCCTATGATTCGGGAGAGGTAGATCTCCATTCCCGGGTTAAGGTCAGACTCGGTGGCACGCTCGTGGAAACAACCGCAGGAAGGATAATGCTCCGTGATATAGTCGAAGATGCTTTGTCTGAGCTGGAACCGGACAGAAGGCGATCTGTTCTCGACGAAATGTTCAGCATCATTAACAGGGTTATGGATAAAAAGACGATCGGCCTTCTTGTGGACAAGTGTTACCGGGAAGCAGGAGAGAAGTGCACGGTTATTCTCTCTGACAAACTCAAAGACCTGGGTTTCCACTATGCTACCCTTGGCGGTATTTCTATATGCATCGATGACATGAAAGTACCAGATAAGAAGAAACAACTTATTGACAGAGCGAACAAAGATGTCCTCGATGTTCAGAGACAACATGCAGAAGGCTTGATCACTGACGGTGAACGTTACAACAAGGTCATCGACATCTGGGCAAATGTAACAGAGGAGATCGCCAAGGAGTTAATGGATGAGCTCGGTTCTGAAAAAGTGGTTGACCTTGAGGGCAAACCAGTCATAAGCCCGAGTGGGAAACCAGAGTATCAGAACAGCCTCAACCCCATCTTTATTATGGCTCAATCCGGTGCGAGAGGTAATGCCCAGCAGATCAGGCAGCTTGCAGGAATGAGGGGTCTTATGGCCAAGCCTTCTGGTGAGATTATAGAAACACCAATTACAAGCAACTTTAGAGAGGGGTTGGACGTACTTCAGTACTTTGTGTCTACCCACGGTGCACGAAAAGGCCTTGCAGACACCGCATTAAAGACTGCAAACTCGGGATATCTGACAAGGAGACTTGTTGATGTATCACAGGACGTTGTGGTCTCTGAACATGATTGCGGCACCTTTGACGGCATCGAAGTGGGTGCCCTCACTGAAGGTGGTGAAATTATTGAACGTCTTGATGCGAGAATACTGGGAAGGGTTGTCCTCGAAGACCTGAAAGACCCTGACACAGGTGAGATTATTGTCAGACGGAATGAAGAAATTACAGAGAGCCACCTTAAGAAAATAGAAGATGCAGGCTTTGAAAAGATCAGGATCCGGTCGGTTCTCACATGTAGATCAAGAAGAGGGGTATGTGTTCTTTGTTACGGAAGGGACCTCTCACGAGGTAGACTTGTTAGTATAGGAGAAGCTGTTGGTATTATTGCTGCCCAGTCAATCGGTGAGCCGGGTACCCAGCTTACTATGAGAACCTTCCATATCGGCGGTGCTGCATCGCGGCGTGTAGAACAGTCAACCCTAGAAGCCCGAAATGACGGTTATGTGAAGCTTCTTAACGTGAAGACCATCCTGAACAGAGAAGGTGTACCTGTAGTTATGAACAGGAACGGTGAGGTTGCCATCGAAGATGAGACAGGCAGAGAAAGAGAAAAATATCACGTTATATACGGTGCAAAACTGAAAATCGAAGAAGGACAGAAGGTGAAGAGCGGTCATGTCCTTGCAGAGTGGGATCCTTATACGATTCCCATTCTCTCTGAGGTGTCCGGAAAGGTGAAGTTCGGTGATATCATCGAAGGCGAAACAATGCAGGAAAGCAAGGATGAACTGACAGGCCTGTCATATAAAGTTGTCATGGAACCGAAGGATCCGGAAAAAAGACCGAGGGTATCCATCAAGGATGATAAAGGCAAAACCATCATTGTGCCTGATGCAACGAGTCCTGCCCGCTATATACTCCCTGTTGGCGCCCATATAGTTGTGAACGAAGGGGATGACATTCATGCAGGAGATGTTGTTTCAAAAATGCCAAGGGAAACAACCAAGACCAAAGACATTACCGGAGGTCTTCCCAGGGTGGCAGAGCTTTTTGAGGCAAGACGGCCAAAAGAGAATGCCATAGTCAGCGAAGTCAATGGTTTTGTATCCTTTGGCAAAATGTCAAAAGGTAAAAGGGAGATTGTTGTTACCCCTGAATATGGAGATCCAAAGAAATACAGTATTCCCAGGGGCAAGCACATCATTGTCCATGAAGGCGACTACGTGAAGGCTGGTGAGGCGCTTATGGATGGACCTGTGAACCCTCATGACGTTCTCCATATTTTGGGAATCAAGGATCTTGCGAGATATCTTGTGGATGAGATTCAAGAGGTCTACCAACTCCAGGGTGTTAAGATTAACGACAAACATATCGAGGTTATCGTCAGACAGATGCTGAAGCGTGTCAGGATAAAAGATGTAGGCGATACGAACTTTATCATGGATGAGGCAGTTGAGTGGTGGATTTTTGAAGAAGAGAACAGGAGGGTAATGGAGGCAGGCGGCAGACGTGCTGAAGCGGAACCATTGTTCCTTGGTGTAACAAAGGCCTCGCTGATAACGGATAGTTTTATTTCTGCAGCAAGTTTCCAGGATACAACGAAAGTTTTGACTCAGGCAGCGATTGAAGGTCGTGTCGATTACCTGAGGGGTCTCAAGGAAAATGTTATCATGGGTCGCATTATTCCAGCAGGCACAGGTTTTCTGAAATACAGAATCTATGATATGGTTACAAAAGACAAAATAACGCCGGAGGCGATCGAACAACAACCAGCAGAAACCGAACAGGCTGTCTAATTCCTCAGTCTTCGTTCTGCAATAGCAGCTTCTTCGCTTTTAGGGAAGAGCTCTATGACTTTCTTGAGCACAGTCGTAGAGCTCTTCTTGTCTTTCACAGCATTAAAGGCATCGGCCTGTGCAAGCAGGGCCCTAGGCACCTTATCGCTTTTCGGATACTTGTCAACAAGTTCCTGGAAGGAAAGAATGGCTTTTTCGTAATTTTTGATATTCATATAGCTTTCGCCAATCCAATACAGGGCGTTTGGTGCGAGCGGTGTTCCTGGATGCACCTCGATAAAAGCAGTAAACTTCTTGATTGCTTCTTCATAAGATTTCTTTTGAAAAGCCTCGAAGGCATCCTTGTATGCTGTTTCGTAGTCCCGGTTAGGGGTCTGGGGCGTCTGGCGCTGAGTGATGGTAGGACCTCCAGGAGAAGCAGTGCCGGATTTCTTGAGGGAATTAATCTCATTTTTCAATTCATTGAAGTAGGTCCGTAGCTGATATTCCAATTCATCCAATTTCCCGAAAATAACCTTGATCTTTTCATTTTTATCATCAAGGGATGAAGAGAGATTGACAAGCTGCTTCCTGATATTTTCGTCCTCTTTCGCAAGCTCTGAGAACCGTCGGTCGTTTTCATATCTCAGCCTGCTCAGTTCTGTGTCTGTGGAAGAAATATTCCGTGCCAATCGCGTCGTCTCTTCGCTGGTGGCGCAATTTGTGAGAAAAAATGTCACAATAAGTGATATGAAAAGGACCTGAAAACGTGTTACAATGACTCTTCTATGCATATTTTTTACCCCTTCTGGTCTGTGGCAAAATGAACGCGACGGTTTTTTGCCCAGGCATCTTCGTTGTGGCCAGGATCAGCCGGCATTTCTTTGCCAAAGGAGATTGTTCGAATTCTTTTCTCGTCTACGCCAAACTTCACAAGATGATTTTTTACAACTTCAGCTCTTTTTTGACCAAGGGCAAGGTTGTATTCAACGGTGCCCCTTTCATCGCAGTGACCCTCAACAACGATACGTAATCCACTATTCGCTTTAAGCCATTCGCCCATATCCTTTATTTTTGCGATATCCTCGGGTTGAACAGTGTAACTGTCATATTCAAAATAAACATCACTTACAGGGATAGATTTCTGTGTCTCGAGAGCTCTTTCTCTCTCAAGGCGTTCCCTTTCTGCCCGTGATCGTGCCAACTCTTCCTCGCTGATCCTTGCTTCCCGCTCTTTTCTTTTCAGTGCTTCTTCCTGATCAAGCCTGGCCTGTTCTTCTGCGGTCAGGGGTTTCTGTCCAGTTTGAACTGGTTTGGATGCACATCCATAACATGTGATCATTACAACAGCTAATAAAATTGCTAAATACTTCATTTTAACCTCCTGCTTCAGTTTCAATTAACTGGGGTTCGCATCTCTCCACTTACACCAGCTACGCTGTCGGAGCCTTCCTTTCCCGCCCAAAATGGGGTGGTGCCGTATCTTCCGTAAGATTCATCAACTTAAAACTAATAACCCGGAACGTAACACTGTCGCTTATGGTACAAATTTTGGTTGTTCAGTATCCTTATTGACGAGCTTTAGCATTCTTTTATTCTCGCCATTGTACAGCATAATATAGGCATTGTATTGATCACCTTTCTTTGACGAATAAATAATATATCTGCCGCAGGGTGAAAAATGTGGTGAATCATTGATGCCTCCGCTGGTGAGGACTCTCTGATTGGAACCGTCCGTATTCATAGTGCATATTTCGAAAGAGCCGTTGATCCTCGCTACAAAGGCTATGAGATCTCCTTTTGGGGAAAAGGATGGCGATGCGTTGTAATTCCCTGAATAGGTGAGTCTTTTCACTTCACCTGATGAATTATCCCTTATGAACACCTGTGGGCTGCCATACATGTCCGAAACAAAGGCCATCTTTGTTCCATCAGCGGAAAAAGAGGGTGAAGCGAGTATTCCTTCTTTTGTAAACAGGGTCTTTTTTTGACGGCCCGCAGCATCAAAGGTGTATATACTTGATTGTTTGCCAGAGGTTTTCGCATAACCAAGGGTCGATTTTCCAAACCACGTTGTGCCGAGCTTCATACCTTCTTCCCGCTCAGAATGAATGTCCTTACCTGTTTCCAGATCCATTATGAAAAGGTTTGGTTTACCTTCCTTATATGAGGTGTATGCCAGAAATCTTCCATCCGGGGAGACTGATGGTGACACGGTAATATTATGAAAATTCGTCACTTGCCTGATGTTTTGTCCATCAATGCCGCCAATGTATATGTCCTTGTTCCTTTTTGTGCCAGAGACAAAAACGACCCGCGAGCTCATAATGCCTTTTTCACCGGTAACTGCAAGGAGAATATCATCGGCAAGGCGATGCACCAACCTTCTCCAATCTTCCGGTCTCGATTTATAACGCTTAGCAAGGAGAAGAGAACCGTCAAGGGTATCATACAGGTAAGATTCGAGGGCAATCTCTTCGTTCGACATTATGAACTTTGCTTTACATAAAAGCTCAATTCCCAGGGAACGCCAATTGGTGAATTTTATATCCTTTTTTTCTATTCCCTCTTCAGTAAGTTCCCGGTCAAGGAGGGAGTTGGGAGCCACAATGAAAAAGCCGGACATGTCAAGGTCCTGGTTAAGGAGTTCGCTCATGTCCACCCGGAGCCTGTCTGGCCTGTCACTTTGAAAAGATGGCACGCCTATGGTGATCTTTTTATATGTTTTTCCATACACATCAAGATACACTTTGGACTCAGCAGTCCCTGCAAGGAAAACGAGAAGTAGTGTAACGATCACGCATTTAAACTTTGTCATATTCTTTCCACCTGTCAATAATTTCTATCAAGGCCTTTACTTGCGGGAGAAGGCTTTTCCCTTTTCTATTGACAAGAAAAAATGATCGCTTGAGATCCTCCATTCCTGTTACCTCCATAACGATCATGTGTCCTTGAGATAGAGCCCCATTTACTGCCATTTTTGAAACACAGGAGATGCCCATACCGCTCTTTACTGCCTCTTTAATAGCCTCCGTATCAGTGAGTTCCGCTACAACCTGTAAGTCTGATACCGGGTTGATCCCTGCTTTTTTTAATGCAGAATGAAAAAAATTCCTTGTTCCTGAACCTTGTTCGCGCATGATAAAGGGGTATTCTGCTATATTTTCCAGTGCAATGGATGGAGGGTAACCAGAGGGAGCAATGATGACGATTGTGTCTTCGAAGAATTTTCTGAATTCCAATTTTTTTGAATTATCTCTGGCGCCTACGAATCCTACGTCAATCTGGCCCTGCTCCATTTTGTCCATGATATCTTTGGAGTCAGATACTACCAGCTTGACCTGAATACCGCTGTACTGTTGTCGAAAGGTGTTGAGTATGTGAGGAAGGATATAGATGCCTGGTATGGTGCTTGCCCCTACAATAATCACCCCTTTTTTTAAGCCCTTGAATGCCTCCATTGTATCGATTGTCTCTTTTCTCAGCACCATGAATTCCTTCCCGTATTTGAGGAGAACTTCACCTGCCCGCGTGAGGGCTACCCGTCTTTTAGTCCTGTCTATCAGCTTCACACCAAAATAGGTCTCAAGGTCTGTAATCTGTTTGCTCACTGTGGGCTGAGTAATGTAAAGCTCCTCTGCTGCCTTGGTAAAGCTATTGAGCTCAGCAATCTTCACAAACGTTTCCAGATGGCGTAAATCCATAGTGAAAAGCATAGTATATCTATACCTTCCATTCAAGAAAAATAACCCGTAACAAAAATAAGCGGGGATAGCGTGAATGGCGGGAAAAGAAGAAAGAAATGGAAAGTAAAAAGAAAGCTGTGACGTGTAATCCGTAAGTGATTGCTGTTTATCAAACACATCATGCATTACTGATTACGGGTTACGGCTTTCAATGCTCTCTGCCTTTTTGCTTCGTACACTGCAATGGCAAAGCTTGTTGCCACGTTAAGGGAGGTAAAATCAGGTGATGCAGGTATCCTGAGGATCTGGTCACAGGTTTCCTTTGTTAGCCTTCTCAGACCACTTTCATTTCCAAATATCAGGCAAACAGGGCCTGTGAGATTTGCCTCCCAGAGAGGAACTGTTCCTCTTTCGTCAAGTCCATAGCAGAAAAATCCTGATTTTTTCAGGTCGGTAATGTATCGAGACAGGTTTATTACCCGCACCACAGGAACACGTTCTGAACCTCCCCGTGACACGGATGCCACTGTTCTGGTGATGCCACATGCCCTGTCTTTTGGGATTATGATCCCATTCGTTTCAAGGCATGCGGCGCTTCTCATGATATTCCCGAGATTTTGAGGATCATAGATACCGTCAAAAGCACAGATAACCGGGTCAGGTTGAGTTGTAATTTGTTTGATAAACAGCCCGGGATCAACACAGGCAACCTCATCCTGCTCTAAATGTACATGTGAATTTGGGTCTTTGCATTTCCTCATAAAAGCTTCGCGAGGGATAATTTTGAATGGTATCCCCAGCCTTTTCGCTTCCTGAATAATTTCGTTGGAGACATGCTCATACCCCTTTTCTATCCAGAGCCTGTGAACACTTTCCCGGTGTTCATGCATTGTACCGATGATACTATTTTTTTTCTGAAGATGTTGCATAGGCTATATCCCTGCCAATTTTATCCAGAAGGGCGGCCGGATTAGGATTGTCTCTCACTGCCCTTCCAAGAACAATATATGTGGCGCCGCGCCTGATTGCCTCAACAGGGTCAATGGTTCTTTTCTGATCGTCCTTTTTTTCCCCAATCCTTACCCCTGGCGTTACAATGACAAAATCCTTTCCGCATAACTCCCTGATCAGCTCAATTTCGCTGCCCCCTGCGACCACTCCATCCATGCCTGCGTCTTTTGCGAGAAGTGCCAGGTTTCTGGTGAGGGTGTCTACGGAGATATGTATGCCCATTCGTTCCAGCTCAGCATTGTCCAGGCTTGTAAGGACTGTTACGCCGATTAGTATGGGACGATGTATGGAAAGGGATTTCACCGCATTCTGGACGGCCTGTCTTGTTTCGTTCATCATAGTAAAACCGCCCATTGTATGTACGTTCAGCATGTCCACCCCGAGCTTTGCAGCTTCTGTGGATGCCCTGGACACTGTGTTCGGTATATCATGATACTTGAGATCGAGAAAAACCTTAGAATTTTTCAATTTAATGAAATCAACTATCTTCGGGCCGCAATGGGTAAAAAGCTGCTTACCTACCTTGAACATTCCCACATGGTCCTTGAACTCCAGAACAAGTTTCTGAGCTTCTTCAAAACGCTCCACGTCCAATGCAAAAATAAAATGTTCTTTAGGCTCCATACTACCTCCTGTATTGATTTGACAAACTATAGACCATTCATTAATCTTCTGCTGTGGAAAAAGAAAGGATATCTGACATTCTGCTTCTTTGTGTAGCTGCCATCTGGGGGATAAATTTTGTAGCCATGAAATTTCTTCTCGTCCACATCTCCCCTGTAAACCTTGTGCTTGTCAGGTTTTTCATCGGGAGCATTCTCTTATTTTTTTTACTCCTTTTTTCAGGAGATGTAAAGGTGCCTCTCAGGGATTTTATTTACCTGTGTTTTCTTGGCGTTATTGGTATCACCATGTACCAGTTCTTCTTCACCTATGCACTGAAATACGCCTCAGTTACGAATGTGAGCATTATTATCAATTCAGCACCCCTCTACGGGGGGATTCTCAGCAGCTTCTTCGGTTTTGAAAAGTTTAACAAAAAAAAGATTCTCTGTATCCTTCCCGGATTTTTTGGAGTTTTTATCATAGTTACAAAGGGAACCTTCTCCCTCGAGTCAGGCAATGCTACGGGAAACATCCTTGCTGTGGTGTCCAGCATCCTCTGGGCTCTCTATACAATCCTGTCCAAGCCATTTCTTGACCGGCACTCACCCCTTAAAGTCACCACGTATAGTATGATAACAGGATCTGTTCTCCTCATTCCATTCGCTCCATTCTGTCTTGATCTGAATGAGCTTATGATTCTCTCCGCAGCAGGATGGGCAATAATGTCCTTTACCGTTGTATTTTCTATTGTCATCGCATTCTATCTCTGGTACAGAGGGGTAAAAAAGATCGGACCCTCACAAACCATAATTTATCAATATTCTATTCCAGTATTTGCTGCATTTTTTGCTTACCTTCTCATCCACGAGCAGCTTTATTTTTCCCAACTGATGGGGGCATCCATCGTTTTCTTAAGCCTCTGGCTGGCACGAAGAAGCTGACCGAATGAGGGAGTAGTGGCGCGTAATGTACGACATATGATCGGCAAAACAGCCAGTTGCGAGACAACGATAAACCATTTCTTAATAGTCAATCCCCTTGATGGCCTTTACCCCCTGCTGATAGATATGCTTTATTTCCTTCATTTCTGTTACCACATCAGCAAGCCTGATTATCTCTTCGGGCGCGTCACGGCCTGTTATAATAACATGAAGATCCTTTGGTTTTTTCGCGAGGAACTCTGTAACCCTTTCCATGGTGAGGAGCCCGAGGTTCATCACAACAGAGAGTTCATCGAGAATCAAGATATGGTGGTTCCCCACCCGGAGGGCATCCTCCATGAGGAACCAGGCTTCTTCGGCCATGGCGATATGGGGCCTGAGATCATCCCCTCTGAAGACGAATCCCATGCCAAAGGGTTGAATATCGATATTTTCATTGAGGGAAGGACACACATTGTGCTCGCCAGATTTCCCCTTCTCCTTTATGAACTGTATCATGAGGGTTTTCATGCCATAACCGCTGGCACGAAGCGCAATGCCAAGAGCCGCTGTGGTCTTGCCTTTGCCGTTCCCGGTAAATACAATGATGATTCCTTTTTTCTCCATGCACACCCCCCCTTAAATACCGTGATCCGTGATCAATGACGCGTGATGGGATAAAAAACGGATCACCGATCACGCGTAACGCGTTACGGTTTTCTCATCCTTTTATCGACCCTAAAGGAACAATTTTTGCGACAAGACGTGATATGCCGGCATTGTGCACCACGTTGACGACCTTCGACACATCCTTGTATGCCTCGGGTGCTTCTTCTGCCAGTGTCTCCTTGCTTGCACCCCTGACAAAGACTCCCCTGGCTTCCATTTCCCTGTAAATCGAACGACCTTTTGCTGCTTTGATCGCCTGAGATCTGCTCATAACCCTTCCTGCGCCATGACAGGTGCTGCCGAAGGTTTCCTCCATTGCTTTTTCGGTTCCGCAGAGCACATAAGAGGCCCTGCCCATATCGCCGGGAATAAGGACTGGCTGGCCAACTGATTTATACCGTGATGGCACTGCCGGATTGCCGGGTGCAAACGACCTGGTAGCGCCTTTTCGGTGAACGCAGACTTCGGCTGTCTTCTTGTTCACTGTATGTTTTTCGATCTTTGCAATGTTATGGCATACGTCGTAGACGAGGGAGAGCCCGAGTTTGCCCTGGCTTTGTCTGAAGACGCCTTCAAAGGTTTCCCGAACCCAATGGGTTATCATTTGCCTGTTTGCAAAGGCATAATTTGCAGCGCCTGCCATGGCGGAAAGATATTTTTGACCCTCATCAGACTGAATGGGCGCGCAGCACAATTGCCTGTCCGGGAGAAAAATGCCGTACTTTCCTGATGCTTTAATCATTTCCCGGATACTGTCGTCACAGATCTGATACCCAAGGCCCCTGGAGCCGGTATGGATCATAATGGTGACCTGCCCCTCAAACAAACCGAAATTTTCTGCAGCATGGGCATCGTATATTTCCTGGATGAAGCCTACTTCCACGAAATGATTGCCGCTTCCCAAGGTTCCAAGCTGGTCCTTCCCCCTCTCATACGCCCTGTCAGATACATTATCGGGGTCTGCATTGTCAAGGCAGCCCCCATCTTCCATGAACAGGAGGTCTTCCTGTGATCCATACCCATTCTCAACAGCCCATCTTGCACCTTTCTTCAGAACCTTTTTTAACTCATCTCTTGTGAGCTTTAAATCTTTTCTATGTGATCCGAGCCCACTCGGAATGTTTATGTAAAGGCTATCGATGATTTCCTCTATCTGGTTTTTTGCTTCATTCACGCTCAACACGGAGCGTATCAATCGAACCCCTCAGTTTATATCGTAGCCCACCCCCCCGGGTGAAACCACTCCTTCGTTGAGATCAAAAGCAGCGACCCCTCCTATAGGGAAACCATAGCCCCAGTGAATGTCAGGCATGGCCAGGGAGGCATGAACAATCCCGGGAAGTGTGGCAACATTCTCAACCTGCTTCATACTCTCATCTGTGCCGAGTATCTTCAGGAGATCCTCATCAATATAGACAATCCCGGGCACTCTCATGGCATCGTGTTTTTCAATCATGAACCGAAAATCGTCCATTTTTCTGAGATGTATACTTTTTTGATCCTTCATAACAACCTCGTCCTATATAGTATACATTATTTTGAGAATCCACATAGCCCTATATATCCAGAAAAATGGTGGCTTTCAGCAGATCCCCCTGTTGTTGTATGGAGAATTTGTGGTATGTGGCAGCTTTTACCTCTTTTTTAACCGGATGCCTGCCAGGGTCAAAGATTTCACCTGTGGCATGAACAACAAGCCTTCCTCTTTCTTTTGAAACGGAGAATCTGCCCGGGAGAAATTTTTCAGTATCCCACAGATAGAGCAGTTCGTTCAGAAAAACCACAAGCGACTCCTCCTCGATGTCCAAAGTAATTTCTTTTGTAACGTGCAGCTCAATCGTAGCAGGATCTGTAATGAGGGAAAAAAGGGCTGTGCTTCCATGGTTGAGAAGCTCGAAAAGATTTCTTCCATATATTTCGAGGCCTGTATCAGCCTCATGTTCGACTATCCTGAAGCCAGTTCCATAAACGCTGGCCATTTTATCATCATTGTGAATAACTACCATATTATATAGTATAGAATACTTTTTTTAAAATGTGCGCGATCTCAGACTGTAACGCTCAGATTAAAAAAATTAAAATTTTTTAATTTTTTTCTTGACAGACCGATATTCTATTGATATAAGAATTAAAAAATTTTAATAAAAGGAGGTGGTATGGGCTTTTTGACACACAAAAATAATGACAAGGAGGTAAGAATGAAGAAGTTTATAGTTATTGCAATCGCAGTACTTCTTGCAATTCCTGCAGTAAGCTTCGCAGGGAGCGCCACAAGCAGATGGGATTTGACGCTTGGCGGCTACATTGAATTTGACCTGGGCTGGGCCGACAGGGGAGTGAACGCAGACTACGCAATAGCCCCCAGAAAATCTTACGGCATTTGGGAGAACAGAGAAGCTGAATACGCCAGCGAATTTGCAGCCGGCGGTGCAGGCAGACTCTGGTGGATTATCAAGGGCCCTGATGGATGGGGCGGTAAGACAAGCGCCTATGTAGAAACTGATTTCAGGGGCCAGGCAGGTGACTATGGCGAAATGAACCTCAGGCACGCATGGATGAAGATCGAGTGGGCAAATGACAGCCTGCAGATCGGACGTCAGTGGCAGCGCTGGGGCGCTCACTTTCCTTTCGGCGGCTGGTTGCTCATGTTCTCCGGCCTTGGACCGTCTCTGAAAGGCCAGAGAAACGAGGCCATCGTGTGGGATCACAAGTTTACCAAAGACTGGGGCTTCTACCTGGGCGTATACCACAACTCGGGCAACGATATGGGAGCCCGTGCGCTTGACAACTTCGCCAACAGCCCGTTTCCGTTTATCGAAGGCGGTATCAGGTATGCATCCGATAGCTGCGGAAGGATCGGAAACCAGATCATGATGTTCGAGGCAGGCGGTTTCTTAGGATGGGAACGGAATATTTGGCCATATACGCCAGCTATTGGCGGCAGGGCCTATGACGATGACAGGGCGACTGCATGGGGTGCAGCATTAAAGTATTATGTCCCCATTATCCCTGAGAGGAAAGGCAACAAGGCCGGTGCCTTCGGCGTTGGCGGTAATGCTTTTGTGGGCCAGAACCTTGGATGGTACGGTGGTATCGGAGGATACACGGTGGATCCTGGTATACCCGGTTTGGTTGAACCGAGGATTTCTTATCCCCATCAGTGGGGCGGATGGTTCCAGCTTGACTATTTCTTTACCAACGCTTTTTCTTTCCATGGTTGGTACTCCCATGCCAAGAACAACTTCAGCAGACATGCCGCAGCCGGGGCTTTCGGCGGGCTTCCAGCTCCTATGTCCGTGAGGCAGAACCAGCAGTATATCGCCAACCTTTCATACGATGTGAACCCTGCCATGAGATTTGGTCTTGAATATGCTCACATCCGTACGAAATATGCAAACTACCTGTGGAGTGAAGGAGAGCCAGTAGCGGGCAAGAAGGGAACGTTGAACACAATCAGGATCGGTGCCTGGTACTTCTTCTAAGAAAAGACAGACTTCAGTATCAGAGGGAGGCTCCGGCCTCCCTTTTTTATTAAGTGCAAGCATTCCTGTTTGTTGCTTTTCTTGACAGAAAGATTAACGTTCTGCTATGCTTTCATGATCGATGGCCGGAGTGGTGGAAGTGGAAGACGCGCCGGACTCAAAATCCGGTGGTACTCGGTACTGTGCGGGTTCAAGCCCCGCCTCCGGCACCAAAAATGCCGTAACCCCGGAAAAGGGTAATCAGTTATCCTTAAGAAGCGACAGCACAAAATTCTTCTTAAATATAGATTGAGGGCGGTATGTCTTCGTTAACCAGTCAGGCGTTCTAGTATCCTGTAAAGGTTAAAATCAAATTATTTCCATAAGGATTACCCGGGCCTGGAAAGAGTTATCCTGTAAGGCATGGTGTATTCGATTCTCCGAGTTTTTATCGCTTTGTCAATTCTCTCTCTACCCTCATTTTGAGCCATATGCATCTTTTATCGGGGCCTGTTGCGCGCCTGCGCCGGAGAATCAGTAAGACAGGGCATCACATACAGTCGTGACCTTATAGAACATGTGTTGATGAACATACAGAGATTTTCCAGCTAATTCGAGGTTAAACAGATTAACCCCTTTCACCCGGTCCTTTGAGATGATTATGCCTGTGGTCGCAACCCTGTCTTAATATAGCTGAAGTAATCAAAAAGGATATTGCCATGGTCAAAGGCCACTGGAGTTGGAAGGGTTGCTTCAGTAAAAACCTGTGCTTTGCGTGCATCGTCGCGTCCTTTGAGTGTCCCGGTTCCGTCAGCTATGAATACCATGGTCACAGTGTGAAAACGTGGATCACGGCCTGGTTTTGAATAGGCGTGAAATTGTTCCACCAGTGTGACATTGAGAGATGTCTCCTCTTTTGCTTCTCTAATTGCAGCTTTTTCCAGAGATTCGCCAACATCTACAAAACCGCCCGGCAGAGCCCATCCTGGAGGAGGGTTTTTTCGTTCAATGAGCACAATGCCGTCCTGGTAGCGGATGATGATGTCAACCGTTAGTAATGGGGTCTGTATTTTGTTGTTGGTATGTCGCATATCTTTACTGACAACCCTGCAAAGTGTAGCACATAGGGCAGGGTTGACACCATTCAAAAGAGGATTTCTTTTTGCTATAAAGGTAGCATCTATGGTAATAATGTTCAACCATGGAATTTGATCTCATCATAGACAGCCATTCTCACTGGGGGCCGTCTTTATCAATGGGCACTGAAGTAACGACTGCTGAATTGCAGAGACAACTCAAGGCATCAGGCATTTCCCATGTAGTGCTTATCCCTTTCCCTTCTACCGCTATTGCGAATAACGAGATCAATATAAAGCTCCTTGAAGAGACGAAGCAAATCCAAAGCTTTATCCCTTACCATTATATACGGGAAAATTATGATACAGACGGATTCAATCCCATCCCAGAGGCATACTTTGGTGGTAAATGGCACTGGATGAGAGGATGGCAGGATACCGCTTCAAATTATGAGGTACTGGATGATCCTTTACTTCCCGGGCTAATCGAAAAGTTACGGAAGATTAATAAACCCATTGTATTTGAAGAAGACTTTGAGTTTACTGTAAAGTTTGTCAATATGGCGGAAGGCGTTACCCTAATAATTCCTCACCTTGGCCTCCTTGGTGGTAATCCTTATGATTTTCTGCGTGCGTTCAAAGATAATGAATCCATATATTTTGACACTGCCCTGGCATCGAGGGATCAGATCAAAAAATTTGTAGAAACCATTGGCCCTGAGCGGGTCATCTTCGGTTCTGACGTACCCTTCGGTTCTATGGCGAGTGAACTGGACAAAGTCCTTTCCCTGCAGATTCCACGAGAGGACAAGGAACTGCTACTCTACAAGAACATCATAAACCTGGCAAAGCTGGATATTTAAAAAGTAGCATATCGTATGTTGAAAGCACCCTCTGATTCGTGAAGCAGCAGGTCTGTCATAGTCAGAGGATCAAACAGTGTATCAATTTCAAATTATCCTTTTTCTTTTTGTGTATCCTCTGATTTCTAACACGGGGCACAACCCTGGAGGATTGCCGGAAGGGAATTAAATTCTGACCGTGTAAAACACACAATAAACAATGTTTTGTGGTATCTCTTTTTTATTAAAGTCTGGTATCGGCATATATATATTCACCAAAAAGGGAAAATTGTGGATGTATTGGAAGAGATAGAAGAAACACGGAGTGTCGAAGTTGTTGTGGGTCACAATCGGTTAGATTTGAAGATAAATAAAACCTAGCGCCCTAACATGATTAGTGACATCCTTGTGTATTGCACGGGAGGATATCTGTTGGTGAGAAGCGGACTGAAAAACTCCCAGAAGTCCATACAGTAAATATCCTTGGACTTGCAGCCATAGTTTTTATTCACGGAAGGAACCCTTTTTCAGAAACAATAAAGCTTACAGAAGAACTAAATATCCCAATATTGACAAACAAAATATATCCTCTTTCAAACCGTTATAAGTTTACACTCTTAAGGATTGCTGGCAGTATAGAAAAGGTTGGAGAGAATAAGCCCTAAGAACAGGAATTTGAGTCACTTACCCTGTGATGCGTGGTGGGGAATGTAAAATGCATGTCACAGCATTTCATGGTTTGTAGCACAAAAATAAGTTCAGCTTCCTTCGTACCTAAAATTTCATATACAAAGATCTTATGTGAAATCAAACACTGTACTGTTTTATTGGGTGTTACGAGATTCACAGGACTAATTTGCAAAGAAAAACTTAGAAACAATATAAATAATCTGTCTCCTTATGTACAATCAAGGACAGAGTGCCATTCGAAATTAAAAACGTTTCGGTAGTATGGCACACAATGTTGTGAATCTGAAAGATATAATATATAATAATTGATACAACGACGATGCTAAAAACAATAGATTTTAGAACAAAACGCACAAACCAATAAGAGGAATTTGCCTACATGGATTTAACACCGGTTAAGAAAGCCAAGCTCATCGATATTGTAACGAATAAGATCAGGGATGAAATTCTTAGTGGAAATTATGTGGCTGGCGATAAACTCCCTCCCGAAAGAGAGTTTGTGGATCAGCTTCAGGTCAGTAGAATAGTTGTTCGAGAAGCATTACGAAGGCTCGAGGCTACAGGGCTATTAACGGTGAAACGTGGTTCAGGTATGTTTGTTGCTACTCATAATTCCACTGCACTACATGATGCCTTTTCCCTTATTCTGAAAATTCAGAAAGTAGATGCATTGGAGGTCATTAGAGCGGGTCTTGCCATAGAGCCTGCCATGACAGAATTAGCAGCGAAGAACAGAACATCTGAACATATTGCTTGCTTGAAGGCAAACATCAAGAGGTCTGAAGAGCTAATCAAGGGAGGCCGGACATCGAATAATAATAATAGAGAATTTCATAGAATAGTTGCAGCAGCGACCCAAAATAAAGTACTTAGGCTTGCCATGGAAGCAATACTACATGTCTTGAACGTTGTGCATGCCCCTCACGGTGTCCCAACCTGTGGAGATGATGCGCTTATCTGGCATAGAAAAATCATGGAGGCAATCGAGGATAGCAAACCTCAAGAAGCTGCTAAACTGATGCACGACCATATTGCCGAAGTTCAAAAAACCGTTGAGGAAGTGATTGCATAGGGTTTTAATACAGTCTATAGAAGTTCACAATTGCAATCCCTTTGCAAATCAATCCATTGTTTTTTTCGATTAAAGCCTTCCACAGGGTTAACAGTGAAGGTAGATTCGTTAAGTGGCAAAAGTTTTCCCCTATTGCAATGTTTGAGAATCTCACATACAAAGCTGTAAAGCTAAATATTGTATTCAGCTAGATTCAAGTTTGCCTGCAATGAAAAAAATCTTGACAATGTTCCACCAAAAAGCTAATTTAACAGTTATCAGATATATGATATCTAATATCATTTATCTTGATTAAATAAAGCTAAAATAGGTCGTATAGATGTTCAGTGGGTAATGAGGCCTTCTCTGTCCGATGGAGGACAAGAGGCCTCGTTTATTTCGGTTGGGGAAATCGAGCTTCGAATGAAATTTATCTGGTGTGTTTGGGAGTTCCGTGAGGGCCGAAAGGAACAATGCCAATCAAAGAAAGGGGGTGAATCATAACATACTATGTCATATTGCACCAAAGGTAACAAGAAGACAAAACGAATGATGAAAGGGAGGAAGTCATGGCTAAAGAAATTATTTTATACAACTTGAAAACAACGGTTACAGATGAGGAATATGCGGAATATTGTAAAACAAAAAAAGGTCCGTTCTTAAATAGTCTGCCATCATGCAAAAAATTTACACTCGTAAAAATAGTAGGGTCAAAAAAGGGCGAGATACCCTACAAGTATGTGGGCATTGTTGATGCCACAAGTGGTGAAGAATGGATGAAGGATGCATCATCCCCTGCATTTCAGGATTTTCTCAAAGAGTGGATGACAAAAGTGGAAGACTTTCACATTTTGATGGGTGAAGAAGTCTTTGGAGATTGATGTACTCCAGAATATAACATAGGGGGTTAATATGTACTTAAAGGATTTGTTGACAAAGGAACAACACGACATTCGTCAAACAATCAAGAAGTTTGTGGACAAGGAGATCATGCCAATTAGAGAAAAACTTGAGGAGGATTATAGTCTTGTTGAGTCTGTACACAAGAAACTGGTTGACATGGGGATTCAAAGGGCAGGGTATCCGGAAGAGTATGGCGGCGGAGGCAGTCATTCAGCAACCACTCTCGGCATTGTATGCGAGGAATTAGCGAGGGGCGATGCAGGGATAAGCCTAAGCACAGGTATTAACGGGGGAATAATCCTCCAACCAGCTATGATGGCAAAGAACAAGGCAATCCTTGACAAGTTCGTACCTGCCTTCTGTGAGAACAAGGTAAACTACGCATGTTTGTCCATGACTGATTCTGCAGGTGGCGCTGATTCGGAAAACCCGCTTTTGAAAGGAAAATATATTGCAACTAAGGCTGAACTTGATGGCAACGAATGGGTTATCAACGGAAACAAGTCATGGCCCACCCATGCGGGTCTCGCAAGTGTTTATCTGACTGTATGCACCACTGATCCTAAGTTAGCCGATGACGGTATCGCAATCATCTATGTTCCCGGAGACGCTAAAGGTCTTTCCTTTGGCAAACCAGAAACAAAGATGGGTTATAGAACATCAATCAACGGAAGTGTTTTCTATGATAACGTGAGGGTTCCGAAGGAATTCCGGCTAGCCGGACCTGGACATGACGCTCATTTCTATTATGCCGTCATGGGGGGAGCCCAGTGGCACTCTTCGACAATGTCTCTCGGCATTGCTCAAGCAGCTTTCGACATCGCCCTCGCATATACAGGGGAGCGGATGAGTGGCTCAAGGCCTGTTAGGGAATGGAGTTTGGCAGCAGGAGTTCTCGCAGACATGGCAATCCGGCTTGAGACAACCAGGGCACTCGTTTACAACTACGCATGGATGATGGACCATCCTGAACAGTATGGTCCCCCCTTTACTCCTGAGATGGTATCAAGGGCTGGCATAGTGAGAATATATGCAGCTGATGCAGCTGTGTGGGTTGCAAATAAGGCCATGGAACTACTCGGGTCTAACGGTTTATCACCAGAATATCATCTCGAAAAATACCTTCGCGACTCAAAAATAACCCAGTTGTGGCTTGGAGGGCAGCAAGTCTCGCGTTACCGGGTGGTTCGTGGGTATTACGACTATACCGTGGGGTAGCATATAAGTAAAGGGCTAAGCATATGAGACTTGGCGCAGAGATTTTTCTGAAACTGGTCGATTACAGAAATGCATCACGGCGAATGAGGAACCTCCTTTTTCTACAAGAACAAGAGGAGGTTCCTCCTCTTTGTGTGACAAAGAATAACAGCTATCGAAAAACCATAGACAACCAACTATGCGTGAAATGAATGATAGAGCAGGCAGATTGACACTAGGAATACGTAATTAATAGCATAAGGGGTGTGTATAGACTGAACAACATTTCATAAAAAGTATACAGCCGCAAAAAATAAATTTAAGGGAGGGTATTGGATGGAGAAGCAAGGAGGGTTGAAACAACCTGCATTAGGAATCGCAGGAACTGTCGTATGTGTTTTCATTGCTTTCGGAATCATAACTTGGTTTAAACCAGAAACGTTTATCCCGTGGGCAGGCGAGTTGGCCATGTGTCTCATACCAACCATGATTATCATGAGTCTTGTTTGGCAAAACAACTATCCTGCACCAGCACCAAGTTTAGTGCAACCCCTGAAAGGAGTATACCTTCTTTTCTTCAACATGCTCATCGGTGCTATTATTGCCGGATATTCTATTAAAACTGTTGGGGCTTTTGTCACACCCCCCACTCCGCCACTAATATTCTTTACAATTATGACCGTAATTATGACGTGCTGGTTTGTTATTGTGTGGGGATGCTGGCCTGCTGCTGCTATCAAAGGCAACCACCCTGCCTTTGTAGGTTTTGGAACGCTCATTGTCTCATATGCGGTAGCCTACATTCTCTGGAAAACATGTTTCAATTTTGATTTCATGAAGGGTGCTCCTTTTTATGATGCTGTGGCACCTCCAAGCGGAGCTTTCAACGCCTTCTACAGCTTAGGCTTCTTCCTTACAGCCCTAGCTGTTATGCTGGCGTTGGTAGAACTTGACTTCTGGCCCTTAAGCTCAATCTCGCCGAAGGCGCCCGCATTCGGTAAGCAACCTATATGGGGTATTGTTGTCAGCGTAGTCGTAATACTCATATCTCTGCTAATACAGTGGATTTTTGTAAATACCATGGGGATGGATATTTTTGCATACACACTGAGGGTTCCTATCTGTATTATCTTTGGTGAGTTTATTATGCTTCTTCTCTTTCAGACCGCACCGGTACAGGCCATGAAACAGCCGGGTAAAGGGTTCGTCTTGATTATTCTCAACATTATCCTTGCAGTGGTAATGTACTACATATACTATTGGTTTCAAACTCTCGTTGCCGGTGTACTGCCCGCTGGACCTCCAGGCTATGTCCAGGAGCTCTGGATTGCAACGGCCCTGCTCGGTTTTACCTTTCCCGTTATCACTGCCTACACCGGGTTTTTTAACTTCTGGCCTTTGACCGAATCAAAGGCCTCAAAGGAGTGACAAAAAATCGTATAGTTTTGGTTCGAATGCAGCTATAAAGAAAAGGCAGTGCTGAAACACTTATTTATAATAAGGGCTGGACATAAAACCCAGCCCTTATTCCATGGCATGTCACGAATAAATATGGGGTACCTTCATGGAATACTTGTGTTTAAATTCTCCCATAAGCCTTGGTGATGGTGAGAGCTGTTACCCCAAAGTATCTCTGTGGAAAAGAAGCAACATGGATGCCAAGTTCTAGAAATGTCCTATCCTTTTTCATACTTCATAGGATAACATGAGTCTTGCAAAATCACTCTGCGGCGAAGCTACAGGTGTGTTTGATTACAATCTTAGTTACTTAACCAAATAAATCATGAGACATGGTGTTTGGTTTTGCTGAGCAAACTGTCACAAGACAAGGAAGCTTGGCTTTTTGAGCAAGCAAAAGTTCTGAAGTTAAGCGCGAGCGAAGGTCACCGCTTGTGGGAATGAGCGTGTTTGAGGGGCATACCCAACACGGATGTCCATCCTCCTACCCATCCTTTTTCAATTGCTGCAAAAGTTCTGAACGCTGTGATAGTTCCTGTAACATATTTCGAACCTTTGCTTCAAGGGCACGCGAGATTGCCAGGAAAGCGTCTTTCTTGCTTGCCCTGTATTGGGATGCAAAATCATTCAGATTTACCGGTGAACCAACCTTGATAACTGCCTTTCTCTGCCCCCAGAACCTCCTTTTTCCGAATGTCTCCCGTTCAAGGAGTCCCACAATATCAAGAAACCGTTCGGTTGTCATCGGGAGTTCAAGGTACTGGTGGTCGAGGGCCATAAAGTTGGTTGCTGTATCGAGGCTGTGACGGAGCATCTTTGCCCTCTCTCGCAGGACCTTTGCCGACTCTTCGGTGTCTTTTGCCTGGTTTTGCCTATGGATATACTGATCGAGAGTGTTAATGAGATCTCGAAGGCGATCGGGCAGGATATGCTCGGGGTGATCTTCAACGCCAATCTCTTTTGCCGTTGCGGCAATGATCACTTCCTTCATGGTGCTGATCCGTTGACTCAGTGATGTCCCTGGTTGAGGCGATACGCCGTATTCGTGTTCCTTGGATACAAGCATGGCTTCTCCCAGAGTGACGAGACGCTCCTGGTAATCTCTTTTTCCCTGATCTGTTCCAGGGAGCAGTTTTGTCTCGAGACGCCTGAGTGCACGATCGATGGGGAGATCCATGTTGTGTATATAGAATGTTTTGATGGCTATGGGAACAAAAAAAATATCGGGTTTCTCCCCTTTTTTGGTCAACTCATCATAAGCTCGAAAAGCAAATTGACCTATGCCTGGCTGAAAGGGCATTAACACATCGCTTGCTCCAGTTGAGACTCCTTCAGGAAAAATGACGAGCCAGTTCTTTCCTTTTACGAGAATTTCTGATGTTGCACGCAAGGAATTCCTGTCTGGCGCTCCGCGGATTACTGAGTAGCACCCGAGGGCCTGGAGGAGCCTTCCAGCAGGATAATAATCTTCAAAAACCTCCCGAGCCGTAAGGTAGTTAAATTCTTCACCCACCATCCGGGAAAGGGCAAATATTACATACGGCTCTGTCATTTCTGCATGGTTAGAAATCAAAATAACCCGTTTCCCTTTGAAACTTTTTAAGAGAGATAGGTTGATTGGATTGATCTCTATTCTTGATATCTTTGGAATGAGAGGGAGCATAATGGGCTCAAGAATGTATTGAACGAATTTTATAAAAAGGCTGCAATTTCTTGGAGGACGAAAAGGAAATATCGTTGTTGTATTCATACTGTATCTCTTCAACGTGGACCATTTTCTTTTACAAAGGCGAGCATAAATGCCCCGGTCACGAAAAGAAAAATGATTGCAAATATTGAACAACGGGCATTGCCGGTGAGCAAACTTGTAATACCCATGAGGAAAGGCCCGAGGACTGCCGCAAACTTTCCGAGCATGTTGTAGAAACCGAAGAACTCTCCTGCATTTTCCGAGGGTATCATCTTTCCATACAATGATCGGCTCAAAGACTGCACTCCTCCCTGAACAAGGCCGACAGCAATTGCAAGGACATAAAACTCGGCAGGGTCATTCATATAATAACCCCAGATAGCCACAGCGACATAGACAGTAATTCCAATAAAAATACCGATTCTGGTGCCAAGTTTTTCTCCAATCTTACCAAAAAGAATTGCCGCAGGGAAACCAATAAACTGGGTGATTAGAAGGGCCTTAATGAGAACTGTTTGATCGAACCCCAATGAGAGTCCGTAGTCTACCGCCATGATCACTGTTGTATCGACACCGTCGATATAACACCAGTAACCAACGAGGAAAAGAAAAATGTGTTTAAGTTTTCTGATTTCTCGCAATGTGGAAAAGAGTTGCTTCATTCCGGAACGCGCCGCATCTGTGACAGATTGTGCAGTCCGTACCTTCGGCTCCCTGACAAAAAGAAAGATAGGGACGGAGAATAGAGCCCACCAGACTGCTACGCTGAAAAATGATATGCGGATTGCCTCAACAGCAGATGGGAAGCCGAATAGATGTGGTTTCAGAGCCATGACCACATTGATGGCAAAAAGAATCCCGCCACCAAGATACCCTAGGGAGTATCCAAGGGCAGAAACAAAATCCATCTTCTTTTTTTCAACAATGCATACCATGAGGGAATCATAGAAAACATTTCCACCGGTAAAGCCTATATTGGCAAAGGCGTAAAGGAATATTGCCACGAGCCATTCACCCTTTGCAACAAATCCAAGAGAACCTGTCATCACCATACCCATAACCGCAAAAAAAAGAAGAAATCTTTTCTTATTTCCCCATTGATCTGCAATGGAGCCAAGAACTGGTGCAAGAAGAGCTACAATTACACTTGCAAGGGAGTTAGCTGTTCCAAGGTTGAATGTGCTGACATGAACATCAGTGCCAGCACTCCAGTATTGCTTGAAAAAAACTGGAAAAAAGCCTGCCATGACTGTTGTTGCATAAGCTGAATTTGCCCAGTCATAAAAAGCCCACGAGATGACTGTTTTTGTCTCATAGCCCTGCTTTGTGGCACCTGCGTGCTTCATCTTGGTATTAGGGCGGCAGTCCTTGAGAACAAACGATTTTACGTTTTTGCCTTAAATTCCCACTGACACCAGCTATCAGCTGGGTAAGGGCCGGGAGGGCAATATTTGCATGTCACCTTTACGCTCGGATCGATCACCCTGGCAACGTTACCAAAACCGAGTTCGAAAGTAGGTCTGCAGGCGAATACACCTTTGCCGGCTTTGATTCGTGCTTCCTGAGGTGGACAAGAAATCACGGTAAGAAGGGCTGAATCCCCATTCTTATCTATCCGGTAAGAACATTTGGCAGCCCAGCTCATAAAGTTGATAGCTCTCAATACCTCGTCAAGGCCTGCATTATCAGGGATAGCAAGAACCTCTTTAATCCTTTTTGCTTCGAGCCGCGAGGAGATGCTCCACATATTAATGTCAATTTCGAGCGCCTTCTCAGTACCGTACTGCTCTTCAACCCCTGAGAACCAGAGACCGTCGCAGGTGTGCCAGTTTCGTGAATACATTTTTATGAGTTCAATGAGCGTCTCTTTGGGGAGCTTTTCCAGTTCCTCATGAACAGGGTTGTCAGGGATATCCATGTCTTTCAAACCTCCATATTATAAAAAAATGCCTGTTAAAGTATCAGCTTCTGCGGATCAACTTCTTCCCGCAGGATCCTCAATTCCTCAGGAGTAGGCGGAGCTGCCTCAACTGCACGGGATGTATCAATGAGAAATCCGGTGTTCTCCACGATCTTGTCTACAGTGATACCCGGGTAATACTCGGCAAGATACATCTCTCTTGTTGTTTCGTGAAATTTCATTACGCCGAGGTTTGTGACCACAGCCAGAGCCCCGCCCCGGGGAAGGCCAAGTCTTCGCCTCGAATCCCCTCCTTTGTACCAACCAACGCTCGTAAGGTAGTCAAGTTTCTCCACAAACCGCCGCTTCTGGTGTTGCATGAAGGTAATTACACCTGATGCCAATGAAGCCACATCACAGGCACCACCACTTCCGGAAAAACGTGTCTTTGGTTTGTGATAGTCGCCAATTACAGTTGTGTTGAGGTTTCCATATTTATCAACCTGTGCTGCGCCCAGAAATGCAATAGTGTGGAGCTTGCGGTGTCCAACAATGGAGAAGGCTTCTATGAGGCCAGAATTTAAGCACGTTCCATACATGATCCTTGGATCTGCAACAGCCATGGGAATTTCCTCTAATGATGGATCAATCCCGCCTGTTTCAAAAAACACCACTGCTTTTGGTGCATAGATCCGTTTTGCTGCTGTTGCAGCAAGCATTGACACACCTGTCCCTGCAAATACGATATCACCGTTCCTGATGAAACGCCCTGCAGCGAGGGCCATCATTTCATTGTCTGTGTATGCGGCCATCGTGAAACCTCCCTATTTTCTGTCAAGCCCTACAGCATATCCGAGGATGGGATTTGCCTTTATCTGAAAAAGTGCAGTGTTCCCTACTTTTTCTAAATACTCTTGATGTGACCTCACGCCATATACCCATTCATCAAGGTAGACCTTAAAGGCCTTGTCATCTTCAGCCACTTTTTTGTACAGGTTGAGATGTTTTGGATCATAATCATAGTAAGTGTATACAGCCGTAGGATGGGCGCCGTATGGTACTTTCACGATGGCGTCCACGAAAAATGGCGGAAGTGAGTTCTGGTCAGGATCGAGGCGAATGAATGATCTTGGTACAATCTCTTCGCAGGTAACAATGACTACGTCAGCTGATTTTGCCTGCTCCATATCGGCAAATGTGAGGCCTTTTATCCGAACCGTACCGTCTTCACCCACATACTGGGCATGCATGATGGCTACGTCAGGGTTAAGTGCCGGCAAAAGCAACACTTTGTCATCCTCCCCGTTGAATGGATTCTGCGTGACCACATACTTTTTCGAAGCCACCTTCTCTTCTTTCCTGATCTCAGGGAGAAAACCCTCTATATCGATCAGATCGCTTCCCAGGCCTGATTTTGTCGGGATAAATGGGATTCCGAGCGAACCGGCAAAAAAACGGAGGCTCATCTGGTAGTTCGAATAATCCTCGAACTGAATTTCGCCACGCTGAATTGCCTTTTTAAACCGTATGCACGTTGGAGCGTACCTGCCGTTCCCACCATAGGCTATCTCAAGTCTGCTTACGCATCCTGCCCCAATCAGGATATCGAGGGCCTGGCCATGAGAGTGGCATACGAGGTGAATATCCTTGATGCCCTGTCGAACAATTTCATAGGCAAGAGCCATTGGATTTCTGGTGACTGTAAAACCACCGATGGCGATCTGGGAACCATTTTTGATAAAACGCCCTACAGCTTCTTCAAGGCTCAACAGCTTATCATCTATCTCCGGGTACATTCCCATGGTCTGTTCTCCTTTCAGTCTATTCCCGGGGCCTGCGTCTGCCTATGCCGAGGCTTCGGAAGGCAGGCCATCCTCCTCTGTCTAACTGTTTGAACGGTTTAAACAGTTTTAGCCGTTTGAACAGTAATGTGGAGTATTCCCTCCTTGCCAAGAATAGGCTGGTAAGCCGGGCAGGTTTGCCGTTACCCTCCTGTTCTGTTGATTTGTTGTTCAAACGTTATCGCTTACGGTTTTCAGACATATTTCACCGCTCCCCAACTGTATTGTCAAGATATTTCTGCTGAACTGACGGTATGTGCGAGTCGATTGCATGATGTTGTATACAAAAGAATTATCTCATTGTCGCTCTATTTCGTCTCTGTACATGCTCTATTACCGGAAATTAGGGTAATCGGCCATTATATAAAATAATAAAAAAGTTGACATTGTTGTGTGTAATACCATAGAATTCAAATATACGTGCCACCAAAAATTTAGAATGAATATCCGTATCTGTTATTGCGCCATTGCAAAGGTATGGCGCAAGGATATAACGATGAAGGGAGGTATTATTATGGATTTTGAAAGCTTAATCAAAGACAGAGAAGTAAAAAGAAGAGATTTTCTCAAATTGACCGGTGTACTTGGCGGAACAATACTGCTTGGCAACGTGGGCAAGGTGTTTGCCCAGACAAAAAAAAGGATATCTGTAGCAACGGGAGGCATGGGGGGAGTCTACTTTGTCATTGGAGGGGGCATAGCGAGCATTCTGACCAAATATGCAGGAGTTGAGGCAGCTGCAGAGGTTACAGCAGCCTCGGTGGACAACTGTAAACTTCTGGCTGCCAAAAAGTCAGATATGGGTCTTGTTATAGCAGACACAGGCTATGATTCCATAAGGGGCACTGGAATCTTCAAGGGGAAAGCCCTTCCATTGAAGACGTTGTGCACTATATATCCACACTACAATCAGGTTGTAACCTTAGAGGGCAAAGGGATCAAGAAGGTTGCTGACCTCAAAGGAAAAAGGGTTTCCACAGGGGCCCCGGGCAGCGGTACAGAGGTTGTTGCTTTTAGAATCCTTGAAGCAGCAGGCATTAACCATGAAAAGGACATCAAGAAGGACAGGCTTAGCGCCGCTGAATCAGCAGGGGCTCTAAAAGATGGTAAAATAGATGCCTATTTCTGGTCAGGGGGTGTTCCAACAGCATCAGTCCTAGATTTGGCAGCCTCTCCGGGTGTTAAAATTTCTATTCTGGCCCACGATGATCTGGTGGAGAAAATGAATGCCAAATACGGACCCATTTACTATAAGACAGTGATTCCAAAGAAATCATATACAGGTCTTGAAAACGATGTTCCAGTATCAGGTGTCACAAACCTCCTTATGTGCCACCAGGATATGGAGGAACAACTCGCATATGATGTTGTAAAGACTATTTTTGAGCACATCAGCGATCTGGCTGCAATTCATGCTGAAGGGAAAAATATCAACATCAAGGATAATGCCTTGAATAAGTTTGTGCCGTATCACAAAGGTGCAGCAAAATACTACAAAGAAAAAGGTATAACAGTTTTAACGTAAATGAAAATTCTAAGGCAGTGGGGGTTCCCCCCTCTGCCTTCGTTAGGCTGGCTGCTTAGATATTTAGGCCCTAGCGCGACAGAAGCCAGCCCAGCAGGTTATCAAATGCATATTTCTTATCTCTTGGGGGTATTCAATGGAAGAGCAAGAAAAATCCGTCCTTAATCAGTCCCAGGAAAGCTTGACAGAAGAACAGAAGAAGAAATTACAAGAATTGATCGAAGAAGAAGAGGGTGTGACCAGAAAGGTCGGTGGCTTTTGGAATGCCATTATCAGCATCCTTGCTGTTGCAATGTCCTTGTTTGCAATTTATTCGGCAATACAGCCCGTGACTACTCAGATCTTGCGAGGTGTCCATGTTGCTTTTCTGCTGGCAATCTCTTTTCTCTATTACCCTATAGCTAAAAAATACAAGGGAAAGATAAACGTTTTCGATATTTTTCTCTGCCTGCTTGGGATGGCCTGTATTATTTATATGCTCGTAGATTTCGAAGATTTTATCTATCGGGCAGTCACACCTGAATTGTGGGACATGATTTTCGGTGTTCTCTTCATCCTTCTCGTCCTTGAAACTACTCGCAGAACGTCTGGCCTCATTATGCCCGTAACATGTATCATCTTTCTTATATATGCCTATGTTGGTCCGTGGCTCCCTGCACCCTGGACACACAGGGGTTATGACCTTGAGCGTATAGTGGGTCACATGTATATGACGTTGGAAGGAATCTTTGGCGTGCCTATAGATGTATCATCCTCTATCATTATCATGTTCTGTATATTCGGAGCCTTCCTCACTGTGTCCGGGGCTGGTAAGTTTTATGTAGATTTTGCTTTTACTGCCATGGGGAAGAAACCAACAGCTTCGGGTCGTGCAGTAATAGCTACCTCCTATCTTCTGGCCATGGCTTCCGGGTCTGGGGTAGCAAACACTGTTGCCATCGGAACGGTAGCATACCCGATGCTGCAGAAATCAGGATATGACAAAGAGAATGCCGGAGGTTTTTTGGCTGCAGGTGGAATGGGAGCTATTACCACGCCACCGGTCATGGGTGCAGCAGCATTCCTCATAGCAGAATTTTTACGAATCAGCTACGTCGATGTCATACTGTTAGCTATTATACCGGCAGCTCTTTATTACTGGGGACTGCTTCTCATGGTGGAATTTGATGCGAAAAAGTTTGGCCTGAAGGCTGTTCAAATTGAGAAAAAATATACCCTGTGGCAATTGACAAAACTGTATGGATATCATTTTCTACCCCTTATCGCCATCGTAGCCTTTCTGGTGAAAGGATTTACTCCCCAGGTTTCAGTTTTTGCAGCAATCCTGACCTGCTTCTTATCATCCTTTATCCGGAAAGAATCTAGGTTCACTGTACCAAAGCTTATTGAGGCGCTGAAACAAGGATCATTAACGGTGCTCAACGTGGCAGCCATCTGCGCCTCTGCAGGTATAATTGTCGGCACTGTTAGTCTCACAGGTCTGGGGCTGAAACTGTCGTCAATTATAATTGGCTATGCAGGGGGGAGCCTCATTATAACCACCCTTTTTACTGGAATACTATTATGGATTATCGGATTGGCTGTGCCTATTACAGCTACCTATATCATTGCGGCTGTCATAGCAGCACCTGCTTTAACTCAACTCGGGGTGCCCGAATATGCTGCTCACATGTTCATCTTCTACTATGCTTTACTGTCGGAGGTTTCTCCGCCCACAGCCCTCTCTCCTTTTGCTGCTGCAGCAATAACAGGTGGCGATCCCTTCAAAACGACCATGATGTCATGGAAGTATGCAATCACAGCCTTTCTCATGCCGTTCATATTTACCGTCTTACCTGCAGGAAGAGCTATTCTGCTGCACTGGGAGGGAATTGGCCTTGCCTCTGGGTTGTGGACGATTGCAGCAGCCTTCATCGGGATTGGTATGCTTGCATCAGGGTGTTCAGGCTGGTTGTTGAAGAAATCAAGTGTCCTTGAACGGATTGTGATAATCATCGGGGCCCTTGCCTTTGTTTATCCTTCGAGGGTTGGTGATCTTCTGGGTTTTGCCTGTCTTATCTTGGTTATTGTTATGCAGAGGCTGAGGAAAGGCGGGGGGACACCTGTTGTTGCTACATAACAATTGAGTCGAACCGTAAAAGGCCTAACTTTTCATCTTGCCTTTGCATGTTCAACATTGGAATTATCCTGAATACAGGATGAAATGAATCAGTTTCCAGCCCTTATGGAGAGGATGTCCCCATCCTGAACCACATATGTTTTTCCCTCGAGTCGCCAGAGGCCTGATTTCTTGCAGCCGGCAAACCCGCCATGTTCTACAAAGGCTTTATACGACACTGCTTCAGCGCGAATGAATTTATTGGCGAGATCAGTGTGAATCGTACCTGCAGCATCCTGGGCGTTCATGCCTTTTTTTATGGGCCACGCACGGCATTCGTCATCTCCAACGGTGAGAAACGATATTAGGCCCAGAGTGTCAAGGGCAATATGAATGATGCGGCTGCGAATGGCCTCCCTGATCCCGTATTCACTCATGAAGATAGTGCGTTCCTCAGAAGACATAAGAGCCAATTCTGCCTCTAGTTTAGCGCATACGGCCAGGACAGGAATATGGGGCGGCAATGTATTTCGAAATTCTTCTGCAACAGATTCCGCTGACGATAATGTTTGCTCAGTGCAATTCACAACAACCATCATTGGTCTTCGGGAAAGAAGCTGAAAACCCCTTATCCTTTTTTCCTCTTCTTCAGGGAGGGCCAGAAGAGACAGAGGGGCTCCATTGTTCAGATGATCAAGGCATTTTTCCAGCAATCCCCGTTCTTGCTGGTATGGTGGAGCATCTTTTTTCCCGTATTGCCTTTCTATCCGCTCTATACGATTTTCAATCTGTACCATATCAGCAAGAATGAATTCATTATAAATAGCCAGGAAGTCATCCACCGGATTGATTTCTTCCCCATTATCAAAATTTTTAAGAATGAGCAAAAAAGCATCACTTGATCTTAACTGTTGTACGGATTTTTGATTGAGAGTCTCGTTTTTCAGATCACCTTTATCAATGGCAATAGTGTCAGATACATCGATGCGAGCATATACAGTTTTTCTTGGGCTGAAAACGCTTGACAAATACTCGAGTCTCTCATCGGGAACGTCAATTGCAACTATATCGCGAGATCCGCCATTTAACGATTTTGTAACACCGCTTAATGCCTGAAATAGTGTAGTTTTACCCGAACCGGCCTTGCCGATTATTGAAATGTACATCTTTGCTCCGTAATCACGAGGATTTGAAACGATCGGGTATTGTACGACAATTTCATTGTAAATGCAAGTTCAACGAGGGTTTGGCAGAAAGATAGAAAGGCAGTGAAAATTCAGGTGGCAGACTATGGCAATAGGGAGTCAGAGGTGGCAAAAAAATGAAAAGTTATGGGAAGAGAAGGGGAAGACGGTCGGCCATGAGGAAACCTTTTTTTGTGGGTATGAGCCTGTCACCACGGACAGTTATTAAGCGGTTTTTCACCATGTTTTCCAAAGAGGCACTGGTTTGATAATCAGGAAATGCAACATCTATTTTTATGCCCTCATTGGTCCGCAAGCCAAGAAAAAGTTTTTCAAGGCGTAGCTGCTCAGGGGAAAGGGACTCTGAAGCTTGAATGGGCTTCAAACCCTGGCTGAGTTGATAACAGTAGTCTTTTACCGATTTAACGTTCCACCACCGCTTTCCGTTCAGGTAGGAGTGAGCGCCCGGACCAAGGCCGAGGTAAGGTACATGCTTCCAGTATTTGAGGTTATGGCGTGACCGGAATCGTTTCTTTCTGGAGAAATTTGAGATTTCGTAGTGCATAAAACCATTGTTTTCAAGAAATCTTGATGTTGTAAGAAAGAAATCCTTCCCCTGTTTTTCACCAATACCTTGCAGATTTCCCTCCTGTAACATTTTGCCGAACGGGGTTGTCTGTTCAATAGTCAGCTGATAACAGGACAGATGGGTGGGCTTAAATCCAAGTGCTTTCTGAAGACTTGTAATCCAACTTGCCATTGGCTGACCTGGTATGCCATATATGAGATCAATGCCAAAGTTTAAAAACCCTGCCTGGTTGACGCAATAAAGGGCTTCTTCTATACCCTTGACCGAATGCCTCCTTTTTAATAATAGTAATTCTTCATCATTGAACGATTGGGCTCCAATACTTAAACGATTTACGCCCAACAGTTTGAACAATGCGAGTTTTTCCAGTGTAATGTCGTTCGGATTAGCTTCTACGGTTATTTCAGTATCATCATGGAAATTGAAATGCCTGCGGAGTTCCCGGAAAAGTGATACCAACACAGTGTTACTCAGCACCGTCGGTGTTCCGCCACCTAAATATAAAGTATCAAAGGTACCAAATATGTTGCTATAATGGCTCATCTCCTTCAGGATTGCCGTAAGCCATTCTTCTGCCAGGTCGACATTCGTCACTGAATAAAAGTCACAGTACGGGCATTTTGTCTTACAGAATGGAATGTGGACGTAAAGGCCGGGCATGTTATCCGATTGCGGGTTCATCCTGTTGCCTCGCTTAGCTCTATCTTTTATATTCATATTTTCGTGACGCGTGACGCGTAAACAGTAATCGGCTTAAAACCCATTACGCGTTACCGATTACTCATCGTGGGTTTTATTCGTTGTCCGTCTTCAGTGCTGCAAGAAAGGCACTCTGGGGTATTTCGACATTACCGACAACACTCATCCTCTTCTTTCCTTTTTTCTGTTTTTCGAGGAGTTTCCGTTTTCTGGAAATGTCACCGCCATAGCACTTTGCTGTGACGTCTTTCCTGAAAGGTGTTATGGTGGACCTGGCTATTATCTTTCCGCCAATAGCTCCCTGTATTGCTATTTTAAACTGTTGACGAGGTATTTCTTCTCTGAGTCTGTCGCAGACTATCACCGCCCTGTCGCGGGCACGCTCCTTGTGTACAATGATGGAAAGAGCGTCCACTTTTTCTCCATTCACGAGTATATCGAGCTTTACCAGGTCACTTTCCCGGTAATCGATGAGCTCGTAGTCAAAGGAGCCATATCCTTGAGTAATACTTTTCAGTTTGTCGTAGAAGTCAAACACAACCTCTGCAAGGGGCATGTCAAAGGTAATCTCTACCCTCCCAGGGGTTGGGTAGTTCATGCGCTGGTTTACCCCTCGCCGGTCCAGGCAGAGCTTCATCACCGCACCTACATAACGTTCAGGCACCAGAATGTTTGCCCGAATGTAAGGCTCCTCGGTTGTTCTGATGTAGGTTGGATCCGGGTAATGGGCAGGGTTGTCAACAGTGACTGTTGTGCCATCAGCAAGCCCAAACCGGTATTGCACGCTGGGTACCGTGAGAATAATGGATTGATCAAACTCCCTTTCCAGGCGTTCCTGAACTATTTCCAGGTGTAGAAGGCCCAGAAAGCCGCAACGGAAACCTTGACCCAATGCGGCAGATGAGTCTTTCTGGTAAATGAGCGCAGCATCGTTGAGCTTATATTTCTCCAGTGACTCAGCAAGGGATTGGTAGTCGTCGGATGCGATAGGATAGATGGAGGAAAAAACTACGGGTTTTACCTCTCTGAACCCGGGAAGTGGCTCGGATACAGGGTTTGCATCAAGGGTTATGGTGTCACCGATTCTTGTGTCACCTACTGTTTTAATCCCGGCAATGATGTACCCTACCATGCCAGCAGAGAGCTCCTTGACCGGTTCGGGTTTAAGTCTGAAAATCCCGACCTCCTCGACTTTGTAGGTTGCCCCTGTTGACATGGGGCGGATCACACTCCCTGGTTTTAAAGTGCCATCGAAGATCCTGCAGCTTACTATGGTTCCGCGGAAGGAATCATACTGGGCGTCAAATATGAGGGCAGCCAGAGGCTTATCAATATCGCCTTTCGGGGGTGGCACACGGGCAACAATGGCCTCCAGAATTTCTTGAATACCCCTTCCTTCCTTTGCCGAGCATAACAGTGTAGACTCAGGATCAAGACCGAGCTCATGTTCTATTTCTTCTTTGACCCCATCGATGTTGGCTGAGGGCAGGTCTATCTTGTTGATTACAGGGATTATAACAAGATTATGCTCCATGGCTGCGTAAAGATTGGCAAGGGTTTGGGCTTCCACACCCTGTGTGGCATCAACAAGAAGCAACACCCCTTCGCAGGAAGCAAGAGCGCGGGAGACCTCGTAGGAAAAATCAACATGCCCTGGTGTGTCGATGAGGTTTAGCTCGAACTCCTCGCCGGATCTGCTTGTATAGGGAAGGTTCACCGATTGGCTTTTTATAGTGATACCCCGTTCACGTTCAATATCCATGTTGTCAAGAATCTGATCCCTGAATTGACGATCATCAACAAGATGGGCAAACTGAATCAGACGGTCCGCGAGGGTCGATTTGCCGTGGTCAATATGAGCAATAATACTGAAATTACGGATTTGTTTCATAAAATGATCAACTTCTTTTTAGTGAAAACAAAAATCATTATCCTGACGATTTTTTCGATCTGACGTAAAGGTTATCAAAACCATGTTCCCGGAATTCATCTTCATATTTTTGGATCAAAGGATACTCTTTTTCGAGGAGCTCTTCATCGGACATTTCTTCCACTTTCTTTTCCCCGTACTTCTTTACAATGTCACGATGAGAGAGTGACAGCACAAGGGCCTCCCACACCTGATACTCATCGTAAGCATCTATAAGCTGAACCACATCCGTTGAATTTTCGAACTCTTCTGATGGGTAATATGACTTCTGTTTCTGGTCAAAGCCTACAAATTTTTCCAAGTTGAAATCTTTTGCAAAGGAGAGTATGTACTGCTCAATGTTTTCATATTCCTTTTCCGGAGTTTCCTTTGTTGAGCTTGCCATCCAGTTCCCGAGATACACAATTTTGAGTAAAGCTTCGTACTGTTCTTGGGTGAACTCAATCTTCATAATTTCCTCCTAAAAATTTTTTTCTTACACGGGGAGCATTTTTTTGCTTCTCTTTTACTCTGGAATATTAAATTATGTCTTCTTTGAAAGTCAATTAGTCTACCAGTGACTTTCGTTCACTTCAACTGTTTTTTGGTCCTTCTTCAAAGTGAACTACCATCTCCTGCCCTGGCGGGATCGGAAGGGCAAGGTGAGGTCAGTATCAGGGCAGGGTATGGGGAGGCATGGCATCCAGAGATATGGTATAAATCTAGGAATGATACGTAAAGTATGCTTTAGGTTTTTGATTGCAACCCTGGTTGTTCTATTGAGCTTCACGCATGTTTATTCCGATACAGGGGCTGTTATCTCGGACAATACTGTTATTATTCAATTTGATGGGCCACTGAAAAATGCTGCAAGAGAGGTTATCGAACTTTACCCCCGTGTTAAAAAAGAGCTAGAAGGCATACTTGGATGGGAGATCGATTTTAAACCATCCATTCTTTTGATAAAAGAGAATTCAAAGTTTCAGGAGGTGGTGGAAAATCCCCATATAATTGCCTTTGCAGATCCCCACAGGAACCTTATTGCAATCGACTACTCTCGGATGAATGTCAGCCCCTTTACCCTCGAGGTGACAGTAAAACATGAGTTGTGCCACCTTCTTCTTGGAAAACATATACCAGATGACAGATTACCCCGGTGGTTGAATGAAGGATTCTGTCAGTGGGTTACCGGGGGGATTGGGGAGTTCATGGTTGATGACAGGCAACCAAACCTGAGAAAGGCTTCTCTATCCGGGCAACTAATCCCTTTGTGGTTGCTGAGCGGAAGATTTCCCTCCCAAAGGGACCAAATGGCCCTTGCCTACGAAGAAAGCAGGAGCGTGGTGGAGTATATGATTGCGGAACACGGTCAGAGTGGAGTTGTAAACATCATGAATAACATGAAACACGGCGACACTGTTGATGAAGCAATCAAAAAGGTTTTATTTGTCTCCATCGGTGAGCTTGAAAGGCAGTGGATACTATATCTCCGGGAAAGAGTCACGTGGGCTGGCTATTTGGCAGCCAACATTTACCTCATTATTCTTTTTGCCGCGGCATTGCTAACTATCTGTGGGTTTCTCCGGATAGTGATGAGAAGACGCCTTCGGGCTGCACAAGTGGAAGAAGATAATGAAGATGATGAAGTGACTGGTGGCTGAGCTCGGTGACACAATAAAAGGTAATGTTTATCCGAATTCTCTGTTAACAATAACGGTTTTACCATGAAATAGAGCATGGGGAATACATTATACAATCTTTCGATGATACACAATCCACCATATTGAGGCATACTTTTTGCATACTCATGTATAATACTCAAAAAAGGAGGTGGGGAATTATGGTGAAGCCGATTAAGAAGGTAATAGGTGGAGAGAGCACTTATAATGATGACGATGAGCTGGTAAAGAAACAGCGAAAACTGCTCGTGGAATCATTGGTGAAAGATTTCTATCCTTCCAAATTCAGTGCGCGTCACATAATTGAGAAAAGAGATATGGAAAGAACAAAAGGATCTTAATACAGGATAAAGTCAAAATATTGGCAAGAAATGCCACAATATGGCAGACCACGAGCTGTTGGTTGAACATGATTGGTTTGTGTAAGATGATTAAGAAAGGTATCTGAAGAAGCCTAATAGTTTCGAGCCAGTTCGTTTTTCAGCTTCTCAAGAACACGTTTGCCAATTCGTTCAAATAGAATCTTCTTGGCATCATCAGATACAGTTACCTCGTCATGAACGCCCTCAGGGTTTAAGGCGGGGTTGGAGACTTTCTCAATCTTATCTTTTGTATTTTTCAGATAAGTCCTTATAACTGCACTTACCTGGTTTGTTGATACTGTCATCTAATAGATTGCCCTTTAGTCCATTATCGAATCCCGACATCATTTCCTTAAGGATTTTTTCCAAGCTGTTCCGCAGTGTCGGGCTTTATCCCGGTATGCATAATAATTGCCTTGACCTGCCATAATGCCTCAACGTACAATACAACCTGGAACAAAAATGAAAACAGAAGATGATAGAATATTCGAAACATGATATACGATTTACATTGAAAGGGGTAACGCATGACAAAAGTGAATGAAGGAGTCTATTTTATTCAAGGACAAGATGAGTTTATTCCGGATTCCCACGTATATGTTATTGGCGACCCGGCATCCAATGATCTCTCATTGATTGACGTGGGACTTACCGGAAAAGGCAATTATAAGGTACAGTCCATAAAGGGGTTGGGAATAGAACTGGAAGCTGTGAAGCGCGTTATCATGACCCATACCCACCTTGATCATATAGGGTGCTTGTCCGAAATACGAAAAGCAATCCCATCGGTTGAACTCTGGGTCCACAAACTGGAAGCAGAGTTGCTTGAAAAGGGAGACGACCGGGGTGTATACGGCATGAATGAGTTTAAGAGCATGTGTCAGATGCAGTATGGACTGAAGTCTGATGCCTTTAAGCTCAAGGTTGACAAAAAACTGGAAGGTGGAGAAAGCCTCCATATTGGAGGAATGAAATGGGAAGTAATCCATATACCAGGGCACTCTATGGGTGGCATTGCTCTGTACCATTCATCCCTAAAGATTCTCATTCCTGGGGATGTTGTTTATGCTGATTATGCAATAGGACGATTTGATCTTTATGGAGCCAATGCAGATGCGCTGAAGAAGTCACTCTACCAGCTGGCCGATCTTGAAATAGATATGCTATTGCCTGGTCACAACCAGATCGTTAAAAGTCTCCCTTCTGATTACATCAGGAAGACTGCGAAGATGTGGGAGCCATACTTGGTTTGATTGGCAGGCTGGTCAGTGAAGAGTCAAAAAAAAGAAGTGAAAAGGTAGGGATTACATAACCAAACCTATAATAATATTGAGGAGAACAATCGATGACACACGAAGATACAGGGAATTATGCAGCGAAGAGACGGGGTGCCGCATTGAACGAAACAATAGCAGCACGAATAAAAGAAAAAATATCTGAAAGCAGGATATCCTGTGCTGAAGCACACAGCATAGCAGCAGAGCTGAATGTGCCGCCCGAAGACGTTGGAACGGCAATCGATCTTCTTGAAGTTCGGATTATTAAGTGCCAGCTCGGGCTTTTTGGTTATGGGAAAGAGAAGAACATTCCTGCATTGCCGGACAAGATAAATCCTGACATTGAGCTAACCATCAAGTCATCTCTAGTTGATAATAGGCTTCCATGCTCCACTGCATGGGGAATTGCAAAGAAGTTTAAGGTATCAAAACCAGTGATCTCGGCAGTATGTGAAGCAATGAAGATCAAAATTGCCCCGTGCCAGCTCGGAGCATTCAAATAACTTTCCCGGGATTGATTTGAATTGCACAGTGGGGTGGCTGACGGGGCTCGAACCCGCAACACCCTGATCCACAGTCAGGTACTCTACCTTTGAGCTACAGCCACCATTAGTAAGCTTATTTAGCACAAATACAGGATAAAAGTCAATCTCAACAGCCTATAGCTTAAAGCTGTAAGCTCACAGCAAATATCAAAGAACCCGATCGTCATTTAATGATACCTTCGGGTGTGTGAGGAATAAGATTTTCTTTTTGATGTTTGCTATCATCTATGAGCTATAAGCTATTATGAGCTTTGAGCCTTCTCCGTCGTGTGTCCCCCGGTAATTTTTGCTGTAACGAGGCTTGTTCTTTTAAAGAGGTGGATAAAATAATAGGTTGCAAGGAGGAACACGTAATATGTGCATAGGGAGGAAAGAATAAAGCCCACAAGGTAGGGAATTTTAATCATTATCTTACATACGTACAACGCAAAGAGCATACAAAGATAACCTCCCAGATATGGCAAAAGAACTTCCTTAATCCCGGTGAAGATGCTCTCGAACTCAAGTGCGTCTCTAATCTCTCCCCTTTCAGAAAAAACTGACAGGGCAAAGGGAATAAAAAAAGAAAAGATAAGAAGGGCAAGGTAAGAGAATTTGATTACAATATTGCCAAAAAAGGCAGGTATGCTCCCAAGGGTTGTGAGGAAAAATCCAGTTGAAAAAAGAAAGAATGGCACCGCCTCATAAAGGATGAAAACGAAGAGGAGCTTAATCCCATTCGTCCAGATTTCCATCTTGTCTTCCCAGGTGGGAAGCCCGATGCTCCCGATCAAAAGAATACGCGCAGATTTAGCCAGATACCCAAGGGAGAAGAAGTTGACCACCGGAATATATATGATAAGTCCACTATATATCCATCGCACAATATACCGGCTATTAAAGGTAAACCGGATAAATGCTACAATATCCATGCTATTTTCCTTTAGAAATGAAATCGAGGAGTGACTCCTGGGTGTAACCAGTCATGCCTCCATCCATAGTGATTATTTCTCCGTTTATGTATTGTGCTTCCGGGGAGGCAAGAAAAAGAATGAGTGAGACCAGTTCATCAACAGTCCCCATTCTTCCTATTGGTGTCCTGCTCGAAAGGAAGTTGACAAACACTTCTTTCCGTATGAGTCCTTCATTCATTCCACCCTTTATGAATCCGGGGGCGATACTGCAAATTGTCACCCCGTGCTTCGACCACTCGTAAGCGAGCTCACGGGTCATAATAATTAAGGCTCCTTTGCTCATTGCATAAGGGAGAAAACCTTTCTCGCCAAAAAAAGCAACCTGGGACGCGATGTTGATGATACGCCCGCTTTTCTGTTCGATCATGCGTTTTCCAAAAATCTGGGTGGTATAGAACGTGCCTTTCAGGTTTATGTCGATGGTTCTGTCAAAATCATCTTTCTTTATTTTTTCTGAAGGAGCAAGGGGATTAACAATGCCTGCATTGTTAATGAGGATGTCAACTTTTCCCCATGATTCGATAATCTTTGACGCTACATTGTCCATTTCCTCATAGTGAGTGATATCAGTGTTAAATGCGAGCACGGATTTTCCCTGAAACTCCTCTGCAAATTTACTCACAACCTCATACTCTCTTCCGTTAACCGCCACAGATGCACCTTCAGCAAGAAATGCCTTTGCCATAGCCTTCCCCAACCCTTTTACACCGCCCGAAATAAAAACAACCTTATCTTTGAATTTCATAGTGCACCTCCGTAAAGATCATGTATTCTTTTGTCAAAAAGCTTTATGAGACCTTCATTATTGTCCAGGTTTATTCCTGTAACGGCCTTCCACACATCAGACCTCTCCATGCAGAAATACACAAAGAGACTGTCAAGCTTACTTTTTAATTGGTTGTACAGCATGGTGTAGATTTTAATCCTTTCAGACTTGATGTACCTGTACTTTCCATCTTCTCCGCGAATGAATTCGCCAAAAAGCAGATTTTTTCTCCTTTTTTCCAGGAATTCTTCAAAAAGGCGAGGTGGGAATCGCAAGAGGCCAAGACTTACCCAGATGACCCGTTCGAGGTCCAGAATCCTTCCGACATCATGAATCAGATATTCGTAGTCTTTCTCAAAACCGGGGTAAATAATAATAGGATCAAAATGAAGGCCAACAAAGCATCCTGCATCCTGAGCCCGTCTTGCAGCTTTGAGGCGTTTGTACAGAGGGCTTGTCTTTTTTTCCTCCTTATTAATTATGCTCTGAGGAGCCAAGGAAAAGGAGATAATGATATAGGGGTTAAGAAAATCCCTGATATGTTCGATATAAGCCCATTTTGATTTTAATTCGAAGAGGGCCTTCTTTTTTTCACCAAAGAACTGTATTAGGGGCCTGTTCAGGTCAAACCGTTGGTCCAGGGCGAGACTGTCAGATAGTTCTCCCGTTCCAAAGCGCATTATATGGTTCTTTTCCTTTTCCATAGCCACATTCAGTTGCGAGAATATATAATCGTAGTCTCTGGTTATCTTAATGTCTGGAGAGTTGATGTATGATTTCAATATGCAGTAAGAGCATGAAAGGATACATCCCTCCACAAGATCGATGGTTTTGTAACCGCAGCAAATGTGGTTTTTTGTACCGGGGCAATCCCTAACAATATTGCCACGTGCTTCAACGAAGGTTACCTTTTGTGAGATCAAAGATTCTCCGTATTATTCTTTCATCTGTTAATCTATGCAGTTTTTCGAGGGCTTGATAGATATCTTCCTCGTTATTTGCCCTGATACCTATATCAATATACTCTTTTTCAAAAAAAGGGTCTACCTTAATGTCAATGTTGGGCGGGAGCGCTGATGTACGCCGTAAATCGTGCAACTGCTCATGAAGGGAACTCAGGATGGGATAAGCTATTGCTTTGAGTTTTTTTAGCAACTCCTGACTACTGGCAGATGGAAAAATATCGAGAGGCAACGCGTCATTTTTCAGTTTAATCAGGCTAAAAATCTCAAGAATTTCCCGTATTGTGCTCTCTGTTACATGGATTGTTGAAAGAAGGTCGATGATAGAAGAACGTTCGTTGACCTCGAACCTCAGCAGGCGCTGAATGTTTTTCAGAGAAAGATTGTGGGCTACTGCAAAGTGTTTTAGGGAATCCTCTGCCGATGCCAGTTCAACGAGTGCTTTTATTATTTTTTCATGAGAATTCACTCCCAGGATATTCAGGGTGTCGGATAATTCCTCAGGGGAAAAACCAAGATGAAGCATCCGCTCAAGGGCGTGGGCTTTTTCAACAAGATTGAGACCACGTTGAATATTGTCGTGGATGGCAAAAAGAAGGGCTTTTTGTTCGGTAATGTCAACGGTAATGAAGGGTACTTCTCTCAAACCCAGTTGTCGGGCTATTTCTAATCTTTTGAAGCCTGTCACAGCAATGAAGGGAGATGTGTCCAGAAGTATGACAGGCAGAATTATGCCTATCTTTTGAATTGATGCACAAAGGGATGCATCTTCAAGAGGATAGGTTATGCAGAATCTTTTGTCATGTGTATTGATGCGGTCTATGGGTAATGAATTCATGTCAATGTACTGTAAGCGGTGAAAGTATATATCAATCCAAGGGTATATACAATGTGATTTGAATTTCTATACTGTAAGCTATTACCTGTCAGCCAACCGATTGCCCTTCTTTATGCAATACGCTATAATCCTTGCCATGTATTTTAACACCCTATGAAAGCTTAGGAGGATTTCATGAAAAGGTCTTTGGGAGCAAAGAGTCTCCTGTATCCAACCCCGATCGTTGTTGTCGGGACTTATGATAATGATGGAAGGGCTAATGCCATGACTGTTGCATGGGTTGGCATTGTCTGTTCCCAGCCGCCGTGCATCGGGATTTCCTTGAGAAAGGCCACCTATACGTACGGCAACATAATTGAGAAAGAGGCATTTACAATCAGCATCCCCACAGAAAAGCATGTGAAGGAGGTCGATTATCTTGGGATTGCTTCCGGAAGGAGGGAAGACAAGTTTTCTACCTCTGGTCTGACACCCATCAGGAGTGATATCGTAGACGCACCCTATGTAAAAGAGTTCCCTTTTATACTGGAATGCCAGCTCATTCAGACAATAGAGATTGGCCTTCACACCCAGTTTGTGGGAGAGATAAAAAATATCAAAGCAGATGAGTCAATCCTGAACGAGAAAGACCTGCCCGATATGGGTGGCAGGTTCAAGCCCCTCCTCTACGCCCCTGAACTGCGGAAATACTTTGGGATGGGGCCTGTGCTCGGCAATGCTTTCTCCATGGGAAAAGAGATGTGACACATTTCTGCCTGTATTGACAATATGGTGTTCGATGACAACATTAAAAAACAACATTAACGTAAAACATGCGAGGTGCTTATGGAAAGAAAAGGTGTCATAACGTTTATGGGTAATCCCTTAACCTTGATTGGGGATGAAGTCAAGATTGGCAGTAAGGCACCAGCTTTTTCAGTGCTTGAAAAAGATCTCAGCGAGGTCAAGCTTTCGGATTTCTCGGGAAAAGTGAAGATTCTCAGCGTAACGCCATCACTGGATACCCCTGTTTGCGATCTCCAGGCAAAGACATTTGAAGAAAATGCGGAAAAACTTCCTGAAAGTGTGGTTGTCCTTAACATCAGTATGGATCTACCGTTTGCCATAGCCCGGTTTTCAGAAGATGCGAAGATTGGTCGGATTCGAACTCTGTCTGATCACAGGGATGCATCATTCGGCAATGCTTACGGAGTACTCATTAAAGAGTTGAGGCTCCTTGCGCGCTCAGTCTTTGTGATCGATAAATCAGACGTGGTACGATATGTTGAGATTGTTCCGGAAGTTACCAATCAGCCTGATTATACCAGGGCGCTTGAAGAGGC